>ENA-OQHZ01000007-OQHZ01000007.1-human-gut-metagenome-genome-assembly--contig:-NODE-7-length-184286-cov-10.315723_pt1 | contig 184286 bp, 147 predicted proteins | sample MGYA00242642_ERZ504734 | MGnify/ENA primary metagenome ERZ504734 (study PRJEB26092, sample SAMD00036210) | human gut metagenome | host: Homo sapiens | study: EMG produced TPA metagenomics assembly of...
TGGGGAGGAAAGTATCCTTATGCTATACTTTCATGGAGAAACAACTGGGATGATCTGACTGTTTTCTTCCAGTTCCCACTGGAAATCAGAAAAATAATCTATACTACAAATCTCATTGAAAACCTGAACGGAAAAATCAGAAAGTACACGAGATCAAAGCTTTCATTCCCTTCCGATGATGCAGTCAAAAAGACCGTGTATCTTTCACTTATGGAGATTGAGAAGAAATGGACACAGCCGATTCATAACTGGGGCTTGATTATGAATCAATTTATGCTTATGTTTGAAAACAGAATCCAGATATAAGAACAAACTTACAACTGAATCCTGTTTCCATTTACACAAAATTTTGGACAGTGTCGTTCAGGCAAAAGATTGCTCAAATGCGTTCATTGCTTATCCAACCTACCTTTATCAGTATGTATATGATTGCAGCTCTCTCAATGGGAATATTTATAAGTGTATATAATTATCTGTCTTTTCTGTTAGAATCACCTTTATTTGCCTTACCGCACCATTTGGTTGCAATGATTTTCATGATGTATATAGCAGGTATCATAGGTTCGGTTGTGGCAGGAAGTTTATCTGATAAATTTGCGCCGGAGATACTTCTACAAGGTACATTGTTGCTGATGGGAATTGGAATGTCATGCTTATTGGTAATGAAACTTTGGATTATAGTTTTAGGACTAGGTATATTGACTTTTTCTTTTTTCGGAACTCATACACTGGCAAGTCGGATTGTTTCTATACATGCACAAAATTTAAAAAGTAGTGCAACTTGTATTTATTGGTTGTTTTATTACCTCGGTTCAAGTCTTATCGGTTCGCTGACAGGAATTGTATTTGTAAGTAACGGATGGTTTTCATTGGTGGAAATCCTTTTGCTGTTGCTTTTGGGAGCACTTATTATTGCGTCATTATTCATTTTTAAATATAGATTTTATGAAAAAAGCAAAGTTTACAGCCATCATCAGTATGGCAGTGATGATGTCCATTCCTGTAGCTAGTCTGGCTGGTAATGAAAAGCAAGTTGAAATAGTTAATGAAAACATTCGTTACTGTGAAAGTACTTATCCGTATAACGGAGGTATTTTGATAGCTAACTTTGGCACAGAACAATTGAATCCGTTAAATGCAGAAGGAAAGGGATACATCCTTTATTATAAAAATGGTAAAATGGATACGTTGGTTCCTGCTGATGGTAACCTGAATGCTCCGAAGGGAATGTTCATGCGCGATAATCAACTATATATTTGTGATGTCAATAAAATAGTTGTTTACGATCTGGCTCAAGTTAGCAAAACACCTAAAACAATTAATTTGCCGGAAGGCAATTTGTTTGTAAATGACTTGGCAGCAAATGGTAATGACCTGTATGCTTCTGTGACAAATACGAATAAGATTTTTAAAATAGATATTACGGATCCTGCTAATCCGGGAGAACCTCAGGAATGGATAACTATTCCAGGCCCTAACGGTTTATTAATAGGTGATGGTACGATGTATGTGGCTTCTTATCCGGCTGATGGAAATACAAGTGAGAAGCATGTTGTCTATCGTATAAGTGATTTGACTAATAATCCCCAACCAGAAAAGTTAGTTACTGTTCCAGGACAATATGATGGAATTGCTTTTGCTTCTGATGGTGCTTCGCTTTATGTTACAAACTGGACTCCTGCTGGGATTAGTCGTATAAATCTTCGAAATGGTGATTTATTACCCGTTGGATTGTCATTGGAGGAAAGCTTATCCGGTCCGGCTGATATCACAGTTTCAGACGGGAAAATTTATATTCCTGACTTGCCAGCCAGTCGTGTCGTTATAATTTCTGAATAAAAATCTTACTGATAAGTGTTGTTTCAATACTGGCCAATAACCGGCTTACGGAGTCAGTAAATAGGAAAATTATCCTTTCATTCTATTCTTTGAACAAGATGGAATGAGAGGGTAATTTTTATGTGAAAGGGTACGAAAAAGTCTGATTAGCTTATTATAATCGCTTAATTTGAATATACAGACCAATATTTGAACAAATAGAACAATCTGATTGAACGTATATATCAGTCTTTTATACAAACAGAATAATATTTACCAATGGTTTATTCTACCTTTAGGTTGTGTAAAATTAATATTAAATCTGTTACAGAAATGAGAAACATTATTCGAATGGTAGGCATTGGAGTTGCTGCTTTATGTATGGTAACTCCTACAGTTCAGGCACAAGTAAAACTAAATGCCAATAACATTGATGAAGTTATCGGTGAGATGACTTTAGAGGAAAAAGTACACATGGTGATTGGTTGTGGTATGTCAATGGGAGATGGCGCCAAGTTTCCCGGAACAGCCGGACGGACATATGATATTCCCCGTTTAGGTATTCCATCGGTATACTTGGCAGATGGACCACACCGGTTGGCTATGAGTGTGAAACGGGATTTTGACAGTCGGTTCTATTATGCAACAGAGTTTCCTTCAGGTACTACTGTAGCTGCGACTTTCGATCCGAATGCAGCGTATCAGGTAGGAGCTGCGCTGGGAGAGGAAGTTAAAGATTATGGTATGGATGTGTTATTAGCTCCGGGAGCCAATTTGATGCGTAATGCTTTATGCGGACGTAACCATGAATATTATTCAGAAGATCCGGTTGTAACAGGAAAAATGGCTGCTGGATATATAAAAGGTGTACAAAGCCAAGGAGTAGGTACTTGTTTAAAACATTTTGCTGTAAACAATCAGGAAACAAATCGTAATAATAATGATTCACGAGTTGCACAACGTCCGTTGCGTGAACTTTATCTGAAAGGGTTTGAAATAGCTGTTAAAGAATCTCAGCCATGGAGTATTATGACATCTTATAATAAAGTCAATGGTAAATATACGTGTGAAGATATTGATCTGACTGAGAATATTCTGCGTGATGAATGGGGATTCAAGGGAGTGGTAATGTCCGACTGGAATGCAGGGACGGATGCCGTTACTTCCATGAAGGCTGGAAATGATATGTTACAGCCTGGACAAGAACGCCAATATAAGGCTATTTTGGAAGCTGTGCAAAACGGTACCTTGGATGAAGCTATTTTAAACCGTAATGTAAAGCGCATATTAGAACTAGTAGTAAAGTGTCATACTTTTGAGAACTATAAATATGCTAACGAAACAGATTTGAAAGCCCATGCAATCATTGACCGCACGATAGGTGCTGAAGGTATTGTCTTGTTGGATAACCGGAGTGCACTGCCTTTGACAGCCAATGTAAAGACTATTGCTCTTTATGGAACAACATCTTATGATATGGTTCCTGCTGGTATGGGATTCGGTAGTACAGGTGTTGGTTACTATTGTGTTTCTTTGGTTGAAGGAATGCGTAATGCAGGATATACTGTAGATGCTGATCTAATAAAGAAATACAAAAAACATTTGTTTGATGAGCAAAAACGTCTTTATCCTAATGGAAAACCTCCTTTCTCACTGACTCCTCTCAAACGTGCAGAAGAGTTTGTTCCGACGAGTGACGAATTATCAGCACAAGTTAAGAATAACGATGTCGCTATTATTACTTTAGGACGGACCAGCGGTGAAGCTTCCGACAGACGTGTGGAAGAGTTCTATCTAAAAGAAAATGAATCAGCTCTTATTAAACAGGTTGCAGAAGCTTATCATGCAGCCGGAAAGAAAGTTATTGTTATTCTGAATATTTGTAGTCCGGTAGAAACAGCTTCCTGGAAGAATATGGTTGATGCTGTAATTTGTGCTTTCCAGCCAGGTCAGGAGGTCGGTAACTGTGTTGCAGATGTATTGACAGGTAAGGTAAATCCTTCAGGACATTTGCCGATGACTTTTGCTATAAAATATGGTGATGCACCGTCTGATTCTAATTTCCCTTATGATTATGAATTTAAAATGCCTTCGTTTGCAATGGGAAGTGGTATGAACTTCGAATCAAAAGAAAAGGAAGAAAAGCCTAAGGAAGCTGTTCGTAATGTTGACTTTACGGATTATGAGGAAGGTATTTATGTAGGCTATCGTTATTTTGAAACTTTTGATAAGGAAGTATCTTATCCTTTTGGCCACGGTTTGTCATATACAACGTTTAGTTTTGAAATTGTGTCATCTGATATTAATGGTGATAATTGTGAAATGAAGGTTGCAGTGAAGAATACGGGTAATTGTGCTGGAAAGGAATCTGTACAGGTATATGTTAAAGCTCCGGCGGGTGGACTTGAGAAGCCTGTTAAGGAATTGAAGGCTTTTGCCAAAACAAAACTGTTGCAGCCGGGTGAATCGGAGGTTGTAACCTTGTCGTGGAAGTTGATGGATATGGCTTCGCTTAATGAAAAGAGCAGTTCATGGGAATTACCTAAAGGAACATATCAATGGATGGTAGGAGCTTCATCGGCTGATGTACGCTGTACGGTAACTCAGAAAGTGTCAAAGGCTCAGAAAGTAAAAGTTCATAATGCCATGATACCTCCATACAAGATAGCTCAACATGATATGGTAAAACGATGAAAAGAGGTTTGTTACATATAGCCATCTGCGTTTCCCTTTGGGGAGCGTCGATGGCTTCATGTGCCCAAAATCTTGTTGTTGACGTAGAAGGTGGACGGATCGAAGGCGTAATAAATCAAGAGGGTATAGTTGTATACAAGGGTATTCCTTATGCAGCTCCTCCTGTGGGAGAGTTACGTTGGAAGCATCCGCAACCGGTACGGCCGTGGCAGGGAGTGAAGGCGTGTAAACAGTTTGGAGATGCATCTTTTCAAGGTGGACAAATTGAGGGTTCTTTTTATTGGAAAGAGTTTTATCAGGATGGTAATCCTGAAATGAGTGAAGACTGTCTGTATTTAAACATATGGACACCGGCATCGGGAAAGAAAAATGCTCATTTGCCGGTTATGGTCTGGATTCATGGAGGTGCCTTTCAGAATGGTTTCGGACATGAAATCGAATTTGATGGTGATGCATATGCAAAGAAAGGCATTATATTGGTTACTTTAAACTATCGCTTGGGGATGTGTGGTTTCCTGTCTCATCCGTTGCTGACAGCTGAAAACTCAGGAAGGGGTTCTGGAAATTATGGATTGTTCGATCAGCTTGCTGCGTTGAAATGGATAAAACGTAATATCGAAGTTTTTGGAGGGGATCCGAATAATGTTACGGTTTTCGGACAGAGTGCAGGAGCGGGTAGTGTACAAGCTTTGATATCTTCACCGCTTGCGAAAGGCTATGTACAGCGTGCCATTATACAGAGTGGTGGAGGATTGGGAGGTATTATTTCTACGAAGTCGTTGCAGGAAGCTGAAACGATGGGGAAAGCCATGTGGGATGCGTCGGGATATGATACATTGGAGCAAATGCGTACTTGTCCGGTAGAGCATTTTCAGGAAGTGATGATGAACTACATGAAAGTGCAGAAAACTTTTAATGGTATGCCTTATTCTCCTTGTGTGGATGGGGAGCTCTTAGAATCGTCTGTATATGATGTGGCATTGCAGAATAAGGAACTGGATATTCCTTATATGATCGGATATACGTCGGAAGATATTGCACCAGATCAAATGAAGCAGGCTGCTGTAAACTGGAGTTTGTTGCTTGAACGTCAGGGGCGATGTCCAGCCTATGTATATTGCTTTAGTCGCGATTTACCTGGCGAAGATATGTCTGCTCCCAAAGGTGGTTTTGGTGATATGAAAGGTGCATTTCATTCTAGTGAGCTATGGTATATGTTTGGGACACTTGATAAATGTTGGCGCCCAATGGAAAAAGCTGATTATGAACTGAGTGAACGTATGGTTTCTTATTGGACTAATTTTGCTAAAACAGGTAATCCCAATGGAGTAGGCTTGCCTGAATGGAAACCTTGTACTAAGGTGGATAAACATATACAAAAGTTAGATGTGAAGTAAATTAAGGTTATATATCACTGGAAATACTGAATATGGTAAAGTCTGTTGTCTATTCTGGATAAGGAAAATTAAACAAACCTTCCATTTGGAGTGAAGTTATGTTAATAATTTTATATCTTTGTATAAATCAGACTTTATCCATGAATACAATACGTAGCCAGATTATTGCATTGTTGTTGCTTATATCAGGAATTGTCTTATTGGGTGGTGGTGTTTGGGGATTCTATTCTTTGTATGCTATATCTCATCGGTATGAACATACTACTGGAATTATTCGAACATTGCAAACCAAAAAGATTTATCGGTATCGAAAAATAAGGTATAAGAAAGAGATGCAAATAGCATATTCTACTGATAAATATGGTGATTTATTTGCTACTAGAATCAGCTATTGGCCATTGAGGAGTGTAGGAGACAAGGTATCTGTTTGGTATCATCCTCATCGTCCGCATGAAATTCGTTTACCGGAATCAGAATGTATGCTTTGGGGACTTTTAGTTGCGTCGGGTTTCATATGTATGTGTGGAAGTGTTGTTTTTTGGAAAACATCTAAAACAGCTGATAAAAGCGAAGGATAACCATTTTTATAATTTATATATGAAGAACAAGAAGTTTTTAAAATTAGTTGTTTTGCTGGTATGTATTGCCTTCTCATCTCCTGCAATGGCTCAGTTTGACCTTAAAAAAGCGATTAGTGGGGCTGTAAAGATGGCTCAGGCAGTAACTCTGACAGATGAACAGATGAGTGAGTATGTAAAGGAATATATTACATGGATGGACGCTCATAATCAAGTTTGTGCAGATGATAATGCATATACGCTTCGTTTGAAAAAGTTGACAGAAGGGTTAGGTGATGCAGATGGTATTCCATTGAATTTTAAAGTATATTATGTGAAGGATGTAAATGCTTTTGCTTGTGCAGATGGAAGTGTACGTGTTTTTTCATCTTTGATGGATATAATGAGTGATGAAGAGCTGCTGGGCGTGATTGGTCATGAAATAGGCCATGTTGCACATCGTGATTCCAAAAAAGGCTTTCGTACAGCTTTGCTTACTTCTGCTTTAAAGGACGGTGTTGCTTCTCAAGGGGGTAAGCTAGCTGAGTTGACTGATTCTCAGTTAGGAAGTTTAACGGAAGCTTTAGTAAATGCTAGATATTCTCAGAAACAAGAATGTGAAGCCGATGATTATGGATATGAGTTTTTGAAAAAGGCTGGTAAAAATCCTTGGTCCATGGTACTTTCATTTCAAAAATTAAAAGAACTGCAAGGGCAAAGCGGTGATCAGTTGTCTAGTAAATTGAATCAGTTGTTTTCTACTCATCCTGATTTGGATTTAAGAATTAAACGAATGGAAGAACGTGCTACTAATGAGGGTATTGAAAAACCAGTGATAAAATAGATAGGTATATTCTATAAATAAGATAAAATTAGCCAACTAATTCATATGTAAAGTGCTATGAATTAGTTGGCTTTTTATTTCTTCAGATAATGAAGTTTACTTGTTTAAACAGGGAAAATATCTAAATTCAAATGCAGTAAAATACAAAAGTCCTATATTATGGAATATCAATTAACTTGTGTGTCTGAAGGCTAAGCCTCCACTGTGGATGTTCCTTGATGTAGGCTATTACATCATTGGTATTTTGTCCGGAACATGGTTGCAGAAAGTGATGCTTTGCGGGTAGTTTAAGGTAGGGAGATACATCTTGGCCTACATATACCACTTTCACTTCGTCTATGTGATGCAATTTTAGTGTTGTTCCCTCCTTGGGTGAACAAGTAACCCAATCGATATCTTCCGGTAAAACACAAGTACCATTAGTTTCTATTGCGATATATTTCCCCGCTGCATGTAATGCTTTTGTCAGTTGACTGTCAATTGATAGCCCAGGTTCTCCGCCTGTAAGAATTACCATCTGGCATGGGTAGGTACATACTTCCGCTATGATTTCATCGTCTGTCATCATTCGGAATTCTTCATGTTGTGTATCGCAGAAGCTGCATTTCAGGTTACATCCCGAGAATCGAACAAATACCGCAGGAGTTCCTGTATAAAATCCTTCTCCTTGCAAGCTGTAGAAAATTTCGTTAATCTTTCTCATAAATAGCTGTATTACCTTCCGATTCTTTTACCTCTACTTTGAAACAATGGGGAACTTGGTCGCATATCCAGCAGGCAATATTTTCTGCTGTAGGATTGAAAGGCAATATATCATTCAGATTATTATGATCTAATTGTTTTTCTACTGCCTGTTTGATGTGAGTAAAATCTACAACCATACCGTTTTCATCAAGTTCTTTCGAACGGCAATATACGGTTATAATCCAGTTGTGACCGTGAAGCTTCTCGCATTTGCTCGGATAAGATAGTTTTAGCGAGTGTGAGGCTGAAATTTCCATCCTTTTGATTACTGTGTACATAGTAAATACATTAGTTTGATTAATACAAATTTGCTTCTGCTTAATGTCACCTCGGCAGTTATAGTACAAAGATAGCAAATTTCTAAGGATTTTTTATCATAACCGATTGCTACATTTGTGATTTTATGGAGATAGAAATCTCAATAGGTGAGAAACCTTTTTGGGTTTGCTTTACTTTTTCTTATGAAAAAGAGAATGGCGAATGAACTTCTTACCATAGTTTAATTATTTTAAATTAGACATTGGGAAGTCCTTTAAAATATTATATATCTTTCTGTGTATTAGGTAGATGAACTGATTCTTGTGTGCAGTTTTGATAAAATATGAAATTGCACACAGATTGCACACAAAACATCCTCTTTTTAGCCCATTTTCAAGGATAATCAGCACTTCTTAATCTTAGAAAAATAAACTCAAATAAAGCGATATTCAGCTTCAATTTCAGAATCTACCTACAACTATTTATAAGAAGAAAAAGCAAGCAAAAAGTAATAGGGAATTATCTTTTATTTATGGGGTATATATAAAATAAAAATCCCCATAACTCATGGAGTTACAGGGATTTATTATCTTGATTAAGTATAGATTACTTATTCAAAGCAGTAGCAACGTCAACTGCACAAGCTACTGTACAACCTACCATCGGGTTGTTACCGATACCCAGGAATCCCATCATTTCTACGTGAGCAGGAACTGATGATGATCCAGCAAATTGAGCATCTGAGTGCATACGACCCATAGTATCTGTCATACCGTAAGAAGCAGCGACCGAGCATCCCTGTAAACAACTTAATTAACTATAAATCAAATCTATAGTGGAAATAGATAAACTCCGTGTAAATAAATAAAAGAACTAATTATAAAAGTGGGCTGCATTATGGTCAAATTCCCAATGCAATTCCGTTTGTAAGAGAAATCCATATTTGGATTAAGACCGTGTTCTGATTTGAGTGTCGATAAAGTATAAATCACCGTCAATGCCATAAAGCACATTGTTAGGAACTACATCAAACACTTCATATTCTGAATTATGATATTCGTCGTAATTAATATTTGAAAATGTTAAATTAATTATCTGTATAATTGTTTTATGCAAGGTCGATAAAATCAGCGTCAATAGCTTCATCGTTATTGATTTCTTGTTTTAATCGATCTAAAGTATCCTGAATATTGTTGATATATTGATTTAGAAAAGGATTTATAAATTTTGTGGCTAATTCTTTTCTTAGAATTTCTCTTATTTTATCAATTTCTTTTTCTGATTTTTTTTGTGACTCTTGAATTTTTTTACGTTCTTCTTCAAATCTATTGCTAAAGAATCTATTGTACTTAATTTCTTCTTGCATAAAAGTCTTTTTATCTAATAAGATATTATTAATAGAAGTGTACGTATTCCGTAAGGTTATAAATAAATCTATAGCCTCTTTATAATTCATCTTATCTATCTTTTTAATATTATCAATAGTATCAGAAAGAAATGGTATAATAGTATAATTTATTATGGATCTTTTATCTAATTCAGATAATAATAAATAGAAATTATCATATTCTCTATTTATCCATTTTGTTTCTTTTATAAATGTCTTATAAATTTTTTTGTAGATTTTTTCTTTATTATATTCTGATAATGATGCTATATAGCTAGCTGCAAAATATTCTTGCAAAGAACGATGAGGGTAGGTATATTCTGTTCCTTCTTGTGTTATAATTCCAATAGCAACTTGAAGATCCTGCATCAATTTTTGATTTTCAAAAGAAATTTTTTTCTTGTTTTTTATTAGTTGTAACTTATCTTCAATATATTGTAAGGAGAAAGTGAATTTTTCATCAAAATATGATAAGAATGAAAATAATTTTAATATCTCGATGATATTTTCTTTTGATAATCCACTTTGTTTTTCTCTAACAAAAGCCATTTTAGAGATGCTATCATGCAAAGAAAATAATGTTTCAAAGACTTGGTTGTAAAAGTCACTTCTTTTTTGTGGTATATTTGAGTATGATTGAAATGTTAATATAAACATAGAAAGCAGTAAAGGATTACTGAGAAAAGTTTTATAATCTTTGTTTTCTTGATTATGGACAGCCTCAATTATTTTCTTACATAATTCCTCATCTCGTTTAGGAATTTGTTTAATAATAAATTCATCTATATCATCATCTGATAGGTCGCAAACATCATAATTGTAGAAAAGTGGTAACATTTCAATATCAGTAAAAGGTCTAGATGTTAGCATATAGTTATTCCTATTGTACCGTTTGACAAGATCATCTATATCCTTGGTTATTTGTTGCTTTTTAGTAGAAATTATTTCGTCATATCCATCTAAAAAGAAAATGAAATCTCCAGATTGCATTAACTTTTCTGTGATATTATCACTATTGGCTAATCCTTGAAATTTGAAAATTTTATCTTGAATAAAATTGATAATATTTCCTTTATAGTCGTTTAAATACCTTAACTCTATTTTTATTGGTATTTTAAATTTTGTTTGTATTGCATTTACAAATAAATATTTTACTATTGTACTTTTTCCACTTCCAGCCGTACCTTTTAAGGTTATATATTGATGCTCTTTGAAAAGCTCTTGAATAGAAGCAGTTGATATTTTACTTTTAGATGTATTTCTTCTCCAATATTGGCTTGGCACAATAAAAAGGGGTTGGTATATATCGAAAAGATTTACAGGGTAAGCTCTGTGTAATAAAGTTTTTATTTGAATGTTACGGTTGTATTCTTCAGATAAATATTCAAGAATATTATTGTTCATTACAAATTCTATATTTTCAATAGCTCTATCTATGTTTTTCCCTATAATTGAAGATAATTTTTCACCTAACAATTTACTTATTAATTCATTCATATCTAATAAGATTAATTTATTTGTTATAAAATCTTTTATCCACAAAAATAAGATTTTTTACTATTAGCTTTTATATTTATTATGAAAATATTGTAAAATAGTTGTCTGATTTTATTGTATTTCTTGTTAATAGCAGATTGGTTTCTTGTAGATATAAAATTGATTTGTTTGTAGTTACTTATATTTGTATTGGCGTACATGCAGATAAACAAATTTTCCATCATGATATTCTTTACATTCAACCCAATTATTTAGATTATCATATTGGTATTCAAACTCTTTTTTTATTCTCTTCCCATTCCACCAACCATCGCATAAGACTATATGTTCTAAATGATTATATTTGATGATAGTTTGTTTCTTTATGCCCTTATCATCCTCCCAATTTGAAATTATAGTTTTTTCAGCTAGTTGTCCTTTACTTTTTTGGGGTTCTATATAAGGAGAAACATCGTCCGTTGTGGAACCCCTAAATTCTACTTGTTGTCTGTATTCTTTAATGTGCACATGATTAGAGTCAAATTCTCTAACTAATAATGTAGATAAATTATTCCCATAATAAGATATAGTGTCACATTGCGTTATTCTTCCATTAGAAAGAATCATTTTATGCTCATGTTGTATTGTTCTTGCTTCCTCTATTGCTTTATTTGAAAAATACCATTTACTAATTTCTTTTCTACTTATAGAGAAATTCTGTTCAATTACCCCTGAATGAGTTCTATATTGTGCAGACTATTGAATAATCTGCTAATATGTATTGAGTAAATATCTATAACTTCCCACATCATAAATTATTCTAATGAGAAACCACCTAATTGTGTGTAGCTTTTTAGACAGTATTGAATCTCTTTTTTTGAGTGTTTACCTCCTACTAAAAGAGTATCAAATCCTAAAGTCATTAACTGTCTAATAAAAGGTTTGTTTGATAGTATATATTGAGAAATTTCTCTAATTTCAGAATCTTTCAAATTACTATCGTTCTCTATGGATATTCTAAATCCGCTTCTTATAAAGAATGCACTCATTTCATGTGCATAGTTTACATCTCCAATAGTTACAGACACTTTGCAGAATCTATCTAATTCACCGCAACAGTAACTATCTTTAAAATTCTGATTCATTGTATTTATCAACTTCATTCGTTCCAATGAAGTGCCTACTAAAGAATTTAATAAGTTTTTAAAGAAATCAATAATGCCCATAATTATGCTAATTTATCGTGTACTATATCCTTAATTTTTAAAAGTTCTCTGTAATTGAACTTATTGTTATTAATCATTGCTGTCAGTTCCTCTGCTATATCTTTTTTGTTTGGATGCTTGTCTGGATGAGTTTGCTTTATAAGCTCTTTATATAGCTTTTTAGCTTTAACCATGCTCTCAACAACATTATATGCCTCATCATTTCTTGAATGATTCTTGAAACTGAATAGTCTGGCAAATATATTCATAGTATTTTTTGTTAGGAGAATAGCCATGCAACTATTCCAATTATTACTATAACTATAAAGAAAATAAAAAACTCAGATAATTGAGGACCTTTTCCATCATAGTACATTTTTGTCATAATCATAATATTTATGCTTATCAGTCCCCATAGATAAGCTGTTAAAATAAAAAGGTGTGAGGACACTATATTGCTTTATTCTACATTCAGGTCTTCGCACTACCTCTAGCATGAATAAAACAATAGCCCCACACCAAGCGGTATATAGAAACCTTACAAGCATAAGGTAGGTATATATCAAGTATGGGTGCTACTGCTACCATCTTCATGCTAGTTTTCAAAGTTGCGAAGTTTGAATGTAGAAGATAATTTCAATAACACCTTTCGTTAATTATGTCCTTTCAGCTTACTAACACTTTAACTCACTGAAATTGTTGCAAATTTAGCGAAAGGTTTTAAATAAGTCTATATGATGTAGGGATAAATAGTAGATCTTCTGCTATCAAACATTATTTGTCTTTATCCCAACATATCTTTGGCTATTTACAAACAGTTATCTTCAGTATGGATTATAAAAGTTGAGATAGTTCTAAAGTCAAAAAACTTATGGATTTGACCTGTTACTATAAGGCTGAAATGCCAAACATTAATAATCAGACTTTAGATATATCTGGAGCTTAAAATTTAGGTAGGACAAATTTTGAATTGGGTATATAAATCTAGCCTTGTTCTTGATTTGTCCTACCTGTAGTTTAGAAGCTCAAAGATTCATAAGTCTGCAATATTTCTTCCTGCCTTAATCCTAAATATCTTTTAGTAATAGCAACAGAACTATGATTGAAAAGTTCCATCAACTTTACTAATGCCAGCTCTGAATTTTCACTATTCATATTATAAACCTGTCTGCCAAAAGTCTTTCTAAGTGAATGGCAGGAAAAGTTCTTAATCTTTAGCCTGTACTTCTTCTTCACCTCTTTAAGAATGATATTTATTCTCTGGACTGAAAAGACTGTACCTTTCTGACTTACTAAGATAGGTGCATTTATTCCAACAGGATTTATATGCTCGTAACATTCTCTGATATGTTCCTGTAACTGGGGATTCAGTCTTATAGTTCTTTGCTTTCCTGTCTTTTTCTCAATTACAGTAAATTCGTCTGTATCTAATATCTGCTTCCATCTTAAAGCCAGAATATCAGAAATTCTTAATCCTGTGAAACACCCTAAAGCTATAAGAAGTGATATTTCATAATTATCATCTTTAGCCAGTTTTCTTATAAGGTTCATTGCATCAGACCAAACAAGATAGTCTGCTGTTGTGCTTGAATATTTAAGTGACATAATGTTCTGTTTTATAAGTAAATGAATAAGAGTGAATATTAATTTTGAGTTGGATTTACTAACTCATTGATTTATAAGGAAACATTCACTAATAATAGAAGTGAATATTATAAAGTAAAGACACCCAACTAAAATATTGAGTGCCCTTATTTATCTACAGCATTCCTTCATCAGCAAAACTGTAGTATTCCGTATCTGAAAGGATGATATGGTCTAAAACTCTTATCCTCATAATCTGTGCTGTCTCCCTTACCTGTTTAGTGATTTCCATATCTTGCCTGCTTGGTTTCAGATTACCGCTTGGGTGATTGTGTGCCAGAATTAAAGCTACAGAATTAGTAAGTAATGCAGCTTGCATAATTAATCTGACATCAGCACAGGTTTCTGTGATTCCTCCCTCTGAAATTAGAGTATATCCTAAAATCTGGTTGGCTTGATTTAGGAACAGGACTTTGAAATATTCCTTGTAGCATATCGTTCCTTTCTTATATGTAGAAAGCATATATCTATAAGCATCCTCTGAACAGGTTACTTTTGGCTGATTCTTGAATTTGGGTTTATAAGATAGCTTCACTTCTCCTACTTTATAATCTATATTCATAATTGTAGTGTTTAATTGGTTGGTAGAAATAAAAAAAGGACAACTACTTAATAGCTGTCCTTTCTTCAATATTAGTAATATGTGACGGTTTGTTATTTCTTGGAATAGTGGTATCTCATAGAGAATATATAAACCTCTATTATATCATCATGTACGGAGTAAACAATTCTATGCTCTGCATTGATTCTTCTTGACCATTTTCCTGCCAGTTCATATTTAAGCGGTTCTGGTTTTCCTATTCCTGTGTATGGGTGTGCGGCAATATCTTCCAATAAGTTTTTGATTTTATTCAATATTGCTTTGTTCCCACTTTGGGTAAAGTATAGGTATTCTTTTCTAGCCTGTTCTGATAATGTTATTCTGTACATGCTACACGTTTTAAGAAGTCCTCTATGCTTTCACCTTCATTCTGGGATATAGAATTACCGTTCTTAATATCCTCTTCACCTTTATGTATTGCTTCCATTGTATCGGGCGACGACATGATGTATTCCGTTTCCTTTAGAGAATTATATTCATCCAAAGAAATCATTACTACTCCTTTGCCATTCCCACGATTGACAACTACGGTATCATAATCGTCAATGACCGCATCAATGTAGCTTTTCAAGTTGGCTCTTAAATCTGTGTAATTGGCTGTTCTCATAAATCCTCCTTTGTTATAATGCAAAGATATGTACTTATTTGCGTACTTACAAATATAAACGGTTAATTATTTGATATTTAAGAAAAGGACACTCATTAAGAATGCCCTTTTCTCTTTCAATCAATAATTCACTCAGCTCAAGAACCAAGCGTATTTGTTATCAAGTCCTTTCAAAACGTTGTTAATTCCTACGCTGACTTCTGTAGCGTTTACAGCTCGTTGTAGATATGTGTCAATGTAGCTTCCCTTATTAGCCTGTGTCAAAAGGTTGTGGAAATCGAACATTGATATAGCATTATCCTTCACTCCGAACACTTCGTTGTGATAGTAGTCACGACAAACTGAATTAATCTGACTATCCGTAATTAGAAGCCTTGGAATAGCTTTCTGCCTTGCAGGTGACAATGCTTGAAACATTCTCATTCTGCCTACCACTTGTGCGAACTGTGTTTCTGATAGATAAGTATCCGATAGTGTCTGCATCAAGTGGATTTCCTTTGCAGGATTGAAGCTGTGGAACAATTCAAGTACGTTTTGGTAGAGTTCACTGATATTAGTTACTTCCATATTGAACTTGACACCCTCTCCAGTGAGAACTTGATTAGAGCAAATTTTCACTCTCCAGCCACAGAAACAAGAAAATTTTTCCAACCCTTTGGATGCCCGATAAAGGTTAAGGTCTGAATAATTCCTTACTCCACCAATGCACAATTCAAGCCTTTGCCCTCTTATCGTTTCAATAATGGTTGGGATAGTAAAAGCAAATGCAAGACGTTGGTAGAATTGTGTTTTCTCACATTCTAACAATTCTGATGCTTTTTTGCCCAAACTTTGTGGTGTTCTACCGCGTACAATATGTGAAACTCTGATTTCGGGTGTGTTTACCCTTTCACCTGCATAAAATGAGCAAGCCGCATCATGCACACATGAAATAAAGTCTTGATGTGCGATAGTCAATTCTTGGTTAGCCCAAGTTGGAACGACACATTTGTTTACAAGTTCGTCCATAGTGATTGCATCGGTATTAGCTTCCAAAAAGTTCACGCTCGGCTGTACGGTCAGCTCGTCGTGGATAATAGTAGCTTCTTCCGCATATTCACCTAAATTAAATCTCGATTGGTTCTGTACCATAGCTGGCATAATTACTAAATTTCCCATAATGTAATTGAATTAAATGATTATTGATTGAATTGATTAAACAAGAACGAGCCTAAAACACAAATGAATTTCTTCGTTTGTATCTTAGGCTATTCTTGTGCTTTTCCCTAAAAAGACTTTATTTGAAGTGAGGAGTTTAGTAAATAATTCCATTAACTATGGTAATAGTGCATCGTGCCAGTTCTCTTATTAATAAGCATTCTTTTTTCAGTCAGCCACCAAAGAAAGTTTTTAAAGTATTTTTTTTCTTAAAGTTACCATGAGGGGGAGTAAAATAGTGGTATGGTATCTCGTATATAACTCTTTAGATATAGAAACAGGATTTGAGTTTGATTTATAAAATAATATCTTGAAGTTCTTCATTATCTTTTATATCTTGCTTCGTGCCAACTAATCCACTTTCCAATGATTTCATAAAAGCGTGCATGTTTTGGATTCCTTCAAATAGTTTCTCTTTGCACTTCTTATAAATCATGCATTCTCTTGAAATTGGATTCCCTCTGCTTTCATTATAAGCTATCATGTGCTCAAAGCGAGCTTTAACTTCTTCCACATATTTATCTTTGGGTTGGTCTAAAATGAGACCTTTGGCTTTTAATATGGTTGAATCACCAACTTCGTCTAATAAGTCCAGTTCTATTAGCTGGTCTATATATTTATTAATGGTATCATGCCCCATGTGAATTAGTTTTTCCAGTTTTCTCATGGGTAAAGTAATGGTATGGCTATGTGGTTCTGCTGCACTGAACAGTTTAAGAATGAATCCTCTAAGTTTCAAATCCAATGTTTCATTATATGAATCGTAAAACTCCCTGCTGATTCTTCTGTAATTTCCATAAGTAACTGGAGAAAAGATATAATCAGTCCAAGTTCTGTCCTTTCTGCCACTGTTCTTTTCTTGTATGGTAACTTCTCCTGTATCTCTTAACTTGTCATTGAATGATTTGGTTTTCCTGTTACCTTTATAGTTGAATTTTGATTCACCAACAAATGATGCAAGCTCCTCTATGGTAGTATCAGTTGTCAGTGTGCTTTTATCTGCTATTAATAGTAACACATAGGTTCTGTAAACATCTGCACAACCAAGTTTCTGAATAAGAGTATTATTCATTACGGTGTATTCTTTGAATGGTAGTTTCGTCATAAGGCAATCGCTCAATATGGTTAATAAGAATGATTTGGTTGGTCTTTAATAGAAATCTCATTTTAGAAGAACTTAATCTGTTGATTTTCCTTAGTTCGCTTAGCTTGTCATATATATGCTTGTTGTAAATCCACATATCATTGTTTTTATAAATCCCCAATATCCAAATTACCATTGCAATGCTCGTAGGAGGATTGCATGCTCTAATAGGAGTGTAGTAGTAGGAATGTAGAGAGGGGGTGATTAAGCACACGGTAAAAAGGGAATAAGCACACCCAATAAATTAGACAAAATCAATCTCTGTACTTTAAATCTTATCTTTTCAGTAAGCCAGTTTCTGTAATGAGATATAATAGGTAGTAACCTTTCCATTTTTCTTTCTCCTTGTCTTTAGATAGTTATTAATATTAGCCCATAATCCTATATGAATTCTGTTATCTTTTACTCCTTGTCTTAATGCTTTTTCTCTGATTTGCTCATAAGTAAATTCCTGCATTTTAGAAATATTGAATAGTTTGTAAATGGGGAATCTTGGTAGTGGAATTATCTGTTTGAGGTAGTATAAATATAGTTACTTTATAGGTGGGGAACTAATCATAAGTTCACTACTTATAAAAGATAGATTTAGCGGTATTTGAGATAATTCTGTAAAGGGTAGGACAAAAGTGTAATGGGGTATAAAAAGAAGAAATTTATTTGTTTTTGTCCTACCTGTAATTATAATAGTTCAGCTCTTAGGAAATATCCACGTTCTCGTTTTTTCCCGATTCTGCATGGAACTGTATCGAAGTAATGATTAATGGTTTCCCCACGGATGCTTTTATGAGGATGGATATTCAACATTTCAAAGATTCGGGTCAGTTCAGAAACTATCTGTGAGCATTTGTATTTGTAGCCAGTCTTGAAACTGTTCTTTATCAGTTTGACTGTTGTATTGCCCTGCATCCGTTTTAGAATAATAGCTTCGTTCATGCGTTTTTGGGAATAATCCATTTCCATGATTGAATCCAAGCCTAAAAGTTCGTATGCTTCTATCAATAAGGAATCAACTTTTCTCATTTCGTTTATAAAGTCCAAATCAAATTCAGATAGCGGTTCTTTCAGTTCGGATAGTATGGCTACCATTTTCTTGCGTTTTTCTTTGACTGTCATTTTAGAGCCTTGAAGTAATAGTTGGCTAAAGTCCTTAAACTGATAGATATATCCTGTGCAGGATGGGCGGAACATGTAACAGGCATAATATAGAGATATGATTCTGTCACTGTCATGGTAACTGCCTGTTACCAGCTTGTCATTGGTATCATTATCAATGGCAAAATAGTTTTTCTTTCCATCTGGATAAAGCATCCTGTTGAATGGAAGTGAACGCATGGCTTCTCCGAAAGCATTCCTTTCTGTTTCGGATGCTGCACTGTTATATAATATTCGGATTGTATTGTATGCGTGTTCCTGTGCAAACTGGTGTATTCTAATTTCTTCCGTAGTCATTATTGGTAGATTATTGTCTGTCGTATAAATATGTGTAAGTGTAGATAATCCGTTACGGAAACGGCCTGCAATCTGTACACAATCCGTATTAATATCAAGTATGGTATATGGTGATGCCTTTATATCAGTAAGCATTACAACATGTGGGGTATAATCCACTTCCAAGTCAAAAGCATTATAAAACCTGCTTGTGAAGAAATTGAACTTTCTCATTCTGTCAGATTTCCATTCATCATAGGCATTGTTGAATTCAAGTTCGTTCTTTAGCTTCTGTACACTTTTAGGTGCACAGAATATGGAGGATTCGTTCTGGATTCCCAACTCTTTTATTAATGAATGGCTATAGTCAACCAGATTAATAAAGAAACATATTGGGGAATCATTATGTTGCTCCAGATAATCTTGGATGCTTTGCAGTGTATTGTTGGTATGAATTAATGTAATATCCTGTTTGTAGTTATAGTCAGCATCAATAGTGACAGTTCTGAAACCTTGTTCTTTGAAACGAGGGTCTGAAAATGCAATCGGTGTTGCCGAAACCAGAGCTTTCTGTTTAAAAAGGAAAAAATCATTTATCGGCAGAACTATGTTATCTCTATAATCCACATCTTTTACTAACAGATGGGATTCGTCCATCAAGCAAAAGAAATGGGAATAGAGGTCTATTCCTGTATTGTTGGCAGCCTGTTTGATTTTGGGAAAGCTTTCTGGAGTAGTCATAAGTTTATGGTATTTGTATGGCTCTTGCAGGTAATCGGTTATTTTATCGACTGAAACACCTTCGTAAACTCCGAACACTTTAAAATCTTTGTCTGATTTTGCACATTTTCCTTGAATGACAGGAACATTAGGCTCTATCAGTATAGAGGGTCTGGGAGAATGGATTTCCAGATAGGTAGCTCCAATGCCAGGAAATTTTTTGGCAAGATTAATGTTTGATTCTATTTGTGGCATTATATTGGATAGCTTCTGTCCTTTACTGATAATGTATTGGTTCATATATTGTTGGAGTTTAGATATTCTACGATTGGGTGTGTCAGTCTGATTCTGAAATAGATTTTCCCGAATTTGAAAACAGCTATAAGGTTTATGTATGGTTGGGTTTCTCTTAGAAAAGGAATCCTGTAGATTTTGTATTTCTTGTCAACTAATTCTTTAAGGGCTGTGGTCTGGAAATCGGGTAATGATTCTTCCTGTAATGGAAAGACTCTGAAATCATCGGGATTTCCAGTTTCCAGATAATTTATAATCCAGTTCCAAGATGCTGTATTTAGCATATATTTTAACCTTGTCATATCTGAGTTACTTATCCAAGCACAAGGAATATCATCAACTCGGATTGACAGGTTTTTCTTTTGTTCCATCAGTTGTTTTACTTGATGATGGGCTGATTCATTATCGTATGCTGGAGGTAGTATAATGTTCATGCTATTATGTATTGATAAAAGGAGAGAGGTTTTACCCTCCCTCCAAAATTGAATTCCGATTATGCGGTGAGAGCTTTGTTCAATAGTTCTTCAATGTGTTCATCCCTTTTAAGGTAGAAATGTATATCATAATGGAATCCGATAGAGAAAACAGCATGAAGAAATCTGTCACCGTTTGAGCTTATGAAATCATCTTCAATCTTTAAGTGATATGAGGATTCCATGAATTTTTCAAACATTTCCAATTCAAAATTTGTCGAGGTTTCTTCTATTGTGTTGTTACCTTCCGTTTGGAATGCATGGATTGGTTTCAAGTTACTGCCCATTGCTGAAATGACCGCATTGATAAGTTCACCGTTTGCAATGGTTGTAAGTTCCTCTTTTATCAATCTGCCTTTCTTATCTCTGTAAGTTAATGTAACTGTAATGGCAGGCATATTGTTGAGTGTCTTGAATCGTAAACGGATTTCTGTTGGGATTCTTAGCATACCGTTTAAGAATCTGGTTACAAATACTGTATCAATAGTGTTATTTACTAAAACTTGGTTCTCAGCTATGCTCTGTTGTAAAATTTGGATATTCATCTTTTTATAGTTTAAAGTATTAATAATTCATGTAATCTGTAACTTGGCGCCTTATCGTTATTGATTACTTTGCAAAGGTGAGAACTTTTGAGAAGATTAAGAGAGAGTAAAATTTTGAGGACTTTGGTTCTCTCTTAACTTGCTTATCTTACAAGTCCTATTCCTTTGACGCTACAAAGATAGAGAGATGCCATTGGGATATGAGAGAGTAAAAAATAAGGGAGATGTTACTCTCCCTTAGATAAGTCGTTGATTATTAATAAAATTTGTTATAGACATCCCAATTTAAATTTTTGTTTTTACTTAAATATCCTTTTAAGGTGGATTTGTCGGTCTTAAAATCTTCGTTATCTGATATTCCAGTAAGGCAGATTAGCTGTGAAATCAGAAATGTTACATTATATGCGTTTTTTTCTCCTTTCCTGTAATTAGTGAAAGCTGGCGATAAAGAATCAAAAAATAATTTGAATCTTTGGGCAAACAGACAGATTCTTTTGGTTGTGCTTGTGTTAGTTTGTTCTTGTCTCGGGTAACTCACCATTTCTATATTATCATTCAAATGTGCTATGTCAAATTCGTTTTTGGGTTTTAAATCTTCTAAGTGTTCTTGACAGCATAATTGTATGAATTTAATAGCATTGGCTGAGGCTATTTTATGGATGATTTTTCCGTTTAGTTGTAAGGATAAAGTAAGTTCTTGTTTAAATGTTATATGGTCTGTAAGAGGATTGGCATTAGGGGCTTCTTCATATTGGTATATGGTTTCAAGTAGTTGCTTGACTTCATCTGCTGGAGATTTGCCACGTTCTGAAACTTGCCAAGATTCTCCATCTACATAGTCCTTTATAAATAATAGGGCAAACCAGAATTTATCAGCGTCCATTCCCAAAGCTGAAATGGCAGTCTGCAATTCATCATTTTTTCTATATTCCTTATAGGTGAGTGGCATATCTATTAATCCTTCATTGTACCTTTTCTTGAAAGTTGGTATGGCATAGCTGCCTTCCAGTGCAAATCTATCATCTATGATTTTGGCTTCTGCTGGATGGATAAACATGGCGAAATCCCAAACATAATCCAAGATTATATCTTCTTCTCTTGCGTCAGTAGTAGGATAAACAGCATCTAAATTAGTAAACTTATCTATTGGTTGCATATTTTAAATCTATTGGTTATAGGCAAAATTAAAAAAGAAAATCCCACTCACAATATCTGCAAGTGGGATAATCATAGTTTGTAAGGCTTAGTAGTTGGAATCTCCTGTAAATGTGTCCATGAGCTTGTCCATCTGTTCACCTATGCACTTATCTATCAGTTTGGCATAATGGTTGGTCATTCTGGTATTAGTGTGACCAAGCATCTTAGAAACGACTTCCAGTGAGATATTATTAGCTAAAGTAACGGTGCTGGCGAATGTGTGGCGGCTTGTATGAAATGTGATTCGCTTCTTGATGTCGCACAAAATGGCTATATCCTTTAGGTATTTGTTTATATCTGCTGGGTCTTGGATAGGAAGTAATTTCTCTCCACCTTTGTACTTATCCAGTATCAGTTTGGCAATAGGGAGTAGGGGGATGCGTGATAGAACTCCAGTCTTAACCCTGCGTTTCTTAATCCAAATTCTGCCTGTATTGTCCTTTTCAAAATGTTCTGGTGCTAAGGTTTTGATGTCAATGTAGCTCAATCCAGTGAAGCACCCAAAGAGGAACATATCTTTTGCTCTCTCCAGTCTGGGTAGGGGAGTGTCAAAGTTGATAATCTTTCTTAGTTCTTCTTCATCCAAGAAATCTATTTCTACGGGTTCACGTTCTATCTTATAAGTAATGAATGGATTGGTAGCCATGTATGAATTAGCTACTGCAAGGTTGACAATCTTTTTAAGTAGTTTTAGATGTTTGGTAGATGAATTTTGTGCCATTCCTTTGTCTATTCTTAGGAATGTATGAAAAGACTGGATAAAGTTCAGATTCAATTCACGTAGGTATAAATCTTCTCTTTTGTATTTCTGCTGAACAAATTCTTTGAGTAATCTTACTGTATAGACCGAAATCCAATAAGTAGCTTTAGAAACTCCATTTCCAACCAGCTTTTCCTGTTCTCTGTTATGTTCTTCAAAGACTTCGAACAGGCTTTTTTCGTTCAATGCTTCTACTTTGTCTGCAACAGCTTCTTTTAGTAGCTCTGCTGTGATTAGGTAGCCCATTTGAAGTAGCTCAATTTCTTTCTGGTATATTTTGTTTCTTAGCTGTGTAAGATAGCTGTTTACTAATTGAGCTTCTTCACTCTTACCTTTTACTAACTGTTTTTCTCTATTCCAGTCTGTAGAACGTGCATATTTACCTGTGCTGAAATAGATTCTTTTTCCGTTTGTGGAGATAGAAACCTCAATAGGTGATAAACCTTTCTTGTTTTGCTTACTTTCTCTCAATGAAAAGTAAACCATCGTACAATGTTTTTCCATATTAAAATGATTGTAAAATGGAGTATATCTCATTGTACTATAGTTGATTATATAAGTTTTTGCAGCCCATTTTTGAAAATGGCAAATTGGGCTGCAAATGGGCTGCAAAAATCACTTTTTTAGTGCTTAATTAAGTGGCAATTGTTCTGCTTTGGGCTTGACTGTAATAGCCTTTGGAGGAACCATGTTTTAGGTTGTTATAGTATCATTTTTCTTCTTACCTGATAAGACAAGATAACCAAAAAGAAGGCTATTAGAATATCCCTAAACTATAATTTACGGCAAATAAAAAACTCCTGCAACCATTTAGATTACAGGAGTTTATATATTTGATTAAGTATAGATTACTTATTCAAAGCAGTAGCAACGTCAACTGCACAAGCTACTGTACAACCTACCATCGGGTTGTTACCGATACCCAGGAATCCCATCATTTCTACGTGAGCAGGAACTGATGAAGAACCAGCGAACTGAGCATCTGAGTGCATACGACCCATAGTATCAGTCATACCGTAAGAAGCAGGACCAGCAGCCATGTTATCTGGGTGAAGTGTACGACCTGTACCACCACCAGAAGCTACTGAGAAGTATGGTTTACCTGCAAGAACACGTTCTTTCTTGTAAGTACCTGCAACTGGGTGTTGGAAACGAGTCGGGTTAGTAGAGTTACCAGTGATTGATACATCTACACCTTCTTTCCACATGATAGCTACACCTTCGCGAACATCGTCAGCTCCGTAGCATTTTACTTTTGCACGAGGACCGTTTGAGTAAGCGATTTCACGAACAACTTTCAGTTCGCCTGTGTAGTAATCAAACTGAGTCTGAACGTATGTAAATCCGTTGATACGAGAGATGATCTGAGCAGCGTCTTTACCCAAACCATTCAAGATACAACGCAAAGGTTCTTTACGTACTTTGTCTGCTTTTGCAGCGATTTTGATAGCACCTTCAGCAGCAGCGAATGATTCGTGACCAGCCAAGAATGCGAAACATTTAGTTTCTTCGCGCAACAGCATAGCAGCCAAGTTACCGTGACCAAGACCTACTTTACGGTCATCAGCTACAGAACCTGGGATACAGAATGACTGCAAACCGATACCGATAGCTTCAGCAGCTTCAGCAGCGTTTTTGCAACCTTTCTTCAATGCGATAGCACAACCTACTACGTATGCCCATTTTGCATTTTCGAAGCAGATAGGCTGAGTTTCTTCACAAGTCTTATAAGGATCAAGACCATATTGTTCGCAGATAGCGTTAGCTTCTTCGATGTCTTTGATACCGTTTTCGTTCAAAGCAGCAAGAATCTGTTTGATACGACGGTCCTGGCTTTCAAATTTTACTTCTCTAATCATATGTCTTTTCCTCCTTATATTATTCCTGACGTGGGTCAATATGTTTAACTGCGCCTTGTTCTGCTGTGAAGCGTCCGTAAGTACCTGTTACTTTCTTCAGAGCTTCGTTAGCGTCTGTACCTTTTTTGATCTCATCCATGAATTTGCCCAGATGAACGAACTCGTATCCGCAGATTTCATCGTTTTCGTCCAAAGCGATAGTCTTGATATAGCCTTCAGCCATTTCAAGGTAACGAGGACCTTTAGCCAAAGTTCCATACAAAGTACCTACCTGGCTACGCAGACCTTTACCCAAGTCTTCCAAGCCGGCTCCGATCATCAAACCACCTTCAGAGAAAGCAGACTGAGTACGTCCGTAAACGATTTGCAAGAACAATTCACGCATAGCTGTGTTGATAGCGTCGCAAACCAAGTCGGTATTCAATGCTTCCAAAACTGTTTTTCCCGGAAGGATTTCAGATGCCATAGCAGCTGAGTGAGTCATACCTGAGCAACCGATTGTTTCAACCAATGCTTCCTGGATAACACCTTCTTTAACGTTCAAAGTCAGTTTACAAGCACCCTGCTGAGGAGCACACCAACCGATACCGTGAGTCAAACCTGAAATGTCTTTGATTTCTTTTGATTTAACCCATTTTCCTTCTTCAGGAATTGGAGCTGGACCATGATTAGGTCCTTTTTTTACAACACACATGTGTTCAACTTCGTGTGAATAAGTCATATTCTTTACGTTTTATGAGTAATAAAAAATAAGTATTTCGTAAACTTCTTATTACGGAATTTCTTCTTTAATTCGTACGCAAAGTTAGTCGTTTTATTTAGTTATGCAATCAATGAAACCTAACTTTTTGTTGGTTTTTAATGATATTTTTTGCTGAAACTCTTGTTTTGTAATCTCTGCTTGTCAAAATGTTTTTTATCTTCCGAAAGAAACCTGTATCTTTGCCGGTGGTAATATCAGCAGGATGGTAATACCTATCTGTAAGTAATAATAATTAGGTATATGAATGAAGTCGAAATTAAAGTAAAAGACGAAGACCTACGTCGTGGAGCCGAAGCTGGAATGGATGAATTTCTGAATGTGTTTATCCATAAGTATCTTGAGGTTACAGGAGGAGTAATTAATGCTGAAACGATGCCTTTACTGAATGGCTATCAGCATACTTTGCTAGGTTATCATTTCTTTCGTGAAGAAGTGCTTGAAGGAGGTTTTATACAGTTGATTCAAAATGGTTACGGACCATATATCTTTGATAATCCTTTTGCCAAGGCGATGCGTATGTTTGGAGCGAAAGATTTTTCAAAGCTTATTTATGATGCTAAAAAGATTTATGATGCTCATCGCGAAGATTTGGAAAAAGAATGTTCCGATGATGAGTTTATGGCAATGTATGAGCAATACGAAGCGTTTGATGATTTGGAAGAGGCCTATATGGATATGGAGGAGAGAGTTACAGCACAGATTGCTGAGTATGTAGATGAGCATTTGGAACAATTTGCAGGGATAGAGTAATCTTTTAGAATTTATTGCTTGTTTTTGGTTTATAGTGAATAAAAGTTAAAAATAAAGATAGAGAAAGCAGTCTTTTTTACTCATTTTCATTTTAAGTGAAAAAAATTAAATAATAAAAGATAAATAAAGGAAGAATATGAAGACAATGAAGTTTTTTATGTTGGCATCAGCTTTTGCATCGATGATTGGATTTAGCTCTTGCTTGAATGGGGGAGATTATACCAATAGCTATAGCGATGTAGATTTTGTAAAAGTTACTGGCTTTTTGGGAACTGTTAGTTTGAAAAATCAGTTTGGATATGAATATGTTCCTTCTAATAAAGAGGTTATTGCTGATTTGGAATCAGGAAAATATGCATATATTGCTTATTCGTATGATCCTACAACCGTCAATAATACTACAAAGATGATAGATGTCCAGCTGTATGGTTGTTCACAGTTGGCAGATGGATATGTTTTGTCTTCGGCTCCAACAGAAGATGATGCCAATGCTCCTATATATGATGTTACAAGTTCGGGTAGTACAGGTGGACAGGTTACTCCTATTTTCTATCAGTTGAATGATGTGTTTATTCCACTTTATTATTATTATAAACCAGCAAATAATAACGACGACTTGAAAGAGGAGGTAGCTCTTCATAATTTTACGTTATATTACGATCAGGCAACTGATTTCAATGGTTCTACTATGACATTGCATCTCCGTCATAAAATACAAGATTTTGATGAAGAAGATAATAAGGAACGTACTAGTCGTGCATATGAATTCAGACATTTCTCTTTGGCTGCTCCTCTTTATGCATATAAAGATGTAAACGGTGGCAAAAATCCGGATAAAATTGTTATCGAATTCGAGCAAAATACATATAATGCAGAATACAACGAAAACAATGTAAAGAGCGAAACATACGAAATAGATTATAAGACAGTAGTCGAAAATTATAATAAGCTGGCCGGTAACACTTCAGGTTCAGAGGTTACAGAATAATTTAAGAGAGAGAAATATAGAGTAAGCATACTCGATAAAGTATGCGTCCGTAAGGTGCGGATTATGCAGATAAGGCTGTGTATGTTAATGTATGTCAGCGTTTCTGTATAATTCGTGCCTTATTTTATTTCTTTTTTGTACATTTGCAGTTCCGAAGTTCGGATTTATTACAAAAAAGTAGAATAACATTGGATTATAAATCATTATTTCAGCAGATAATAGCTTTGTTGTCTACTCCAGGCAAAGCGTGGAGTGAAATTGCAGAGCGGGGGGTAGGAAGGTCAGTAATGCCTGCTTTTGTTTATCCTCTTATTGGGTTGTGTGGCTTGTCAGAGTTTATCGGAACATTTATCGGAAAAGATTTTTCATCCGTTATGTTCCAGGTAGCCTTGACTCGTTGTTGTGCTGTAGCTGTAGCTTTGTTCGGTGGCTTTTTTCTTTCAGCTTATTTATTGGATAAGTTGAATCATAACTGGCTGGGAGGGAAAGATTCTTACGACCGGATACTTGTGTTTGTGGGCTATTCTATGGTAGTTACTTTTGTATTGAATATCGTCAGTGGACTGTTTTCTATAGTTGTACTGCACTGGATATTGCAAATATATACCATTGTAATTGTATTCGAGGGGGTACGCAGATGGCTTAAGGTTGAGGAGAACAAACAGACCGCCTTTACTCTTGTGGCTACTATCATCATTTTGGTGTGTCCTGCTATTATCGAATTTATATTTAATAAGTTATCAGTAATATTGAATTAATGAAAACAAACGCCGGTAATATAAATATTAAGAATAAACGTGCTTCGTTCGACTATGAGTTTATCGATACGTACACAGCCGGAATTGTGTTGACCGGAACCGAGATAAAGTCTATTCGTCAGGGAAAAGCAAGTTTGGTTGATACGTTTTGTTTCTTTTCCCGTGGAGAGTTGTGGGTAAAGAATATGCATATAGCTGAATATTTTTACGGTTCGTACAACAATCATTCAGCTCGTCGGGACCGTAAGTTGTTGCTGACGAAAAAAGAACTTCGTAAACTTGAACGTACTTCTGCCGAGCCTGGATTTACCATTGTTCCGACTCGTCTGTATATTAATGAAAAAGGGTTGGCGAAGGTTGTGATTGCTTTGGCAAAAGGTAAGAAACAATACGATAAACGCCAGACGTTGAAAGAAAAAGAAGATAAGCGTATGATGGATCGCATGTTCAAGCGATGATCGGGAAAGATGGTGCAGACAATTACAGTTTATATAAGTTGTCTGCATCGTGCTTTTGGCATATGAGGAAAACGATTCCCTGTGTTTTAAATTTAAATAGAGCTTTTTCAAAATGCAACAACTAATAAACGAACGTATTCTCGTGCTCGACGGAGCCATGGGAACGATGATACAGCAATACAATCTTTCGGAAGCTGATTTTCGGGGAGAGCGTTTCAAGGATCTTCCAGGATTGCTGAAAGGAAACAATGATATGTTGTGCCTGACTCGGCCGGATGTTATAGAGGAAATACATCGTAAGTATTTAGAGGCAGGAGCTGATATCATCGAAACAAATACATTTAATGCAACTGCTGTTTCGATGGCAGATTATCATATGCAGGCTTATTGCCGTGAGATAAATCTTGCGGCAGCTCGTCTGGCCCGTAAAATTACTGATGAATATACAGCGAGAACTCCCGAAAAGCCACGCTTTGTTGCCGGTTCGGTAGGACCGACCAACAAAACTTGCTCGATGAGTCCGGATGTAAATAATCCCGCTTTTCGTGCATTGACATTCGATGAACTTTCTGAAGCTTACCGTGAACAAATGGAGGCTTTGCTTGAAGGGGGAGTAGATGCTATTCTGATAGAAACAATTTTCGATACACTGAATGCGAAAGCTGCTGTTCTGGCCGCAGAAACAGCTATGCAGAATTTGGGAAGAAAAGTTCCTTTAATGCTTTCTGTTACGGTTTCGGATGTTGCTGGACGCACGTTGTCGGGACAGACGCTTGATGCGTTTTTGGCTTCGGTACAGCATGCTGATATTTTTTCCATCGGACTGAACTGCTCTTTTGGTGCCAGACAGTTGAAACCTTTCCTGGAGCAGTTGGCCCGTCGTGCTCCTTATTATATAAGTGCTTACCCTAATGCCGGACTTCCTAATAGTCTGGGGCAATACGACCAGACACCCGAAGAAATGGCTGCCGAAGTCAAGGAGTATATCGATGAAGGACTGGTGAATATAATCGGTGGATGCTGTGGTACTACCGAAGCATATATTGCCAAGTATCAGGAACTTATTAAAGATGCCAAACCTCATGTGCCTGCTCCGAAACTAGATTATCTCTGGCTTTCCGGGCTGGAACTGTTGGAAGTGACTCCTGAAATTAATTTTGTTAACGTGGGTGAGCGCTGTAATGTGGCCGGTTCACGTAAGTTTCTTCGTTTGATAAACGAAAAGAAATACGATGAAGCTTTGTCGATAGCCCGCAAGCAGGTAGAAGACGGCGCGTTGGTTATCGATGTTAACATGGACGACGGATTGCTTGATGCTGCTGAGGAGATGACAACCTTCCTCAATCTGGTTGCATCAGAACCGGATATTGCCCGTGTGCCTGTTATGATAGACTCTTCCAAGTGGGAAGTTATTCTGGCAGGACTGAAATGTGTGCAGGGAAAATGTATCGTCAACTCTATTTCACTGAAAGAAGGCGAAGAAGCTTTTGTTGAGCATGCCCGTACCGTCAAGCAGTACGGAGCGGCAGTCATCGTGATGGCTTTCGACGAGAAAGGACAGGCCGATACATTTGAACGGAAGATAGAAGTTTGCGAACGGGCTTATCGTATTCTTACAGAGAAGGTCGGTTTCCGTCCTCAGGATATAATCTTCGATCCGAACGTGCTGGCAGTGGCTACTGGTATCGAGGAACATAATAATTATGCTGTCGATTTTATTAAAGCTACAGGTTGGATTCGCCGTCATCTTCCGGGAGCACACGTCAGCGGAGGAGTAAGTAATCTTTCTTTCTCTTTCCGTGGCAACAATTATATACGTGAGGCTATGCATGCAGTATTCCTTTATCATGCTATTCAGCAGGGTATGGATATGGGTATTGTTAATCCGGGAACTTCTGTACTTTATACAGATATACCTTTGGATATCCTGGAACGGATTGAGGATGTGGTGCTGAACCGTCGTCCGGATGCAGCTGAACGCTTGATTGAAACAGCTGAAAAACTGAAAGCGGAAAAGGAGAACTCGGGTGAGCAGCAAACAGCCAGTTCACATCTTGCCTGGCGTGAAGGGACGACTGTAGAAGAACGTTTACAATACGCACTGGTAAAGGGTCTTGGCGATTATCTGGATGAAGACTTGCATGAAGCACTTGCCAAATATCCGGATGCTGTCAGCATTATCGAGGGTCCGCTTATGTCGGGAATGAATCATGTCGGTGATTTATTCGGTTCCGGTAAGATGTTCTTGCCTCAGGTTGTAAAGACAGCACGTACTATGAAAAAAGCTGTAGCTATCCTTCAGCCCTATATTGAGGCGGAAAAAAAGGAAGGGGCACGCAGTGCAGGAAAAGTGCTGTTGGCTACAGTAAAGGGAGATGTACACGATATCGGTAAGAATATTGTTTCTGTGGTTATGGCATGCAATAATTACGAAATTATCGACTTGGGCGTAATGGTTCCTGCTGAAAAGATTGTTGAAACGGCTATTCGTGAGAAGGTAGATATTATCGGCTTGAGCGGACTTATTACACCGTCGCTGGAAGAAATGGTGCATGTCGTTTCAGAACTGGAACGTGCCGGACTTGATATTCCTGTAATGATTGGCGGTGCTACAACTTCCAAACTTCATACAGCTTTGAAGATTGCTCCGGTTTATCATGCTCCGGTAGTATATATGAAAGATGCTTCACTGAATGCTCCGGTGGCAGCACGCCTGATGAATCTTGATCTTCGAAGTACATTTGCAGAAGAACTGGAAAGTGAATACCGTGAGCTTCGTGAAAAGAATAAGACCAAACAGGTAAAGACGGTTTCACTCGAGGAAGCACAGAAAAATAAATTGAATCTCTGGGAATAGTCTTTGTAGACAAACTGATTTATATTCTGTTATAAGGCATGGCATATCAAATTTTTAGTGATATGTCATGCCTTTTTCCGTATTCTTTGTATTTTTATCACCATATTGAAAAACACGACATGATAATGAAAACACAATTTTGTTCTTTTTTACTTTGCTGGATAATCTTTTGTGAGTTTTTGCCGGCTCAGTCTGTATGCGGATATCGTTCGTTGGATGTTACAAATCCTATAGAGTTTTTAGGAAATAAGATTCTCTATGAAGGAAAGGAAATAGAGCTGGGAGAGAAAACCTTTTTTATCGATGGGCAGCTGTCCGATGAAGTGACGGCCAGATATCCTTTTGTTTTCAATAGCTTTAATGAAGCAGCCAAGGCTTTTGTTGCCGGAACAGAAGCAGAGCCTATGAAAGTATATATAGCTCCTTATGTATATTGGATTGATAATCCTGATGATCCTCAGGTAAGGGTAGGAAAAGACGGTAAAGAACCTTTCGGACTGGTAGTAAAATGTCCTTATCTGCATCTTGTCGGGTTAACCAAAAATCCTGAAAATGTAGTGCTTGCTTCCAGTCGCGGTCAGACACAAGGAGCTGTAGGAAACTTCACGATGTTCGATTTCTGGGGAGATGGTCTGTCGGTGAAGAATCTTACGATGGGAAACTATTGTAATGTCGATCTGGAATTTCCTTTAAAGAAAGAATTAGGACGTAAAAAAAGAATGTCTGCCATTACCCAGGCGCATGTAGCCTATTGTCATGGAGATAAAATTGTGGCAGAAAATGTCCGTTTCATCAGCCGCTTGAATATGAATCCTTTGAATGGGGCAAAACGTATTTTGTTCTATAAATGTTATATGGAAAGTACCGACGATGCGTTGACTGGTACAGGAGTCTACCTGAACTGTACGTTGAAGTTTTATGGTCAGAAACCATTCTGGCGGACGGATATGGGAGGGGCTGTTTTCTTGAACAGTGATTTTTATGTATGTCATGACGAAGACCGTCAGTACTTTTGTAAAGGAGTGGGGCCTTTGACTGTTGTCGATAGCCGGTTTCATGTCCGAAAGCCTGTATATGCAGGCTGGACACACGAGCCGTCCGAGTGGTTACGGTGTTACCAGTATGGTGTAACGATGAATGGACAGCCTTACGTAATAGGTGCGGACAAGCCTTATAATACAGTATGTATGGAGCAGGAAAATGTACTTCACGCATACCGCCTGACAGATGAAAATGGTAAGGTAATTTACAATACTTATAATTTACTTCGGGGAGATGATGACTGGGATCCGCTTCAAGTGAAGGATAGTGTACGGGTAATCGGAGAACATGATGGCAGGGATTATGCGAATCTGCCGGTCTGTTTGTCGGTCACTCCGCTGGTTGCCTCTGTACAGACCGGAGGTAATCCGGTGAAGTTGGTTGCCAACGTAAAAAGACACTGCAATTATGTGCAGCAGGGAAGCTCTGTTCGCTGGAAGATTCAGCCGGGATATGAAAAGTATGTCAGCCTGTCTGCCGGAGAAGACGGAACGTGTGTGGTCAAGGCAATGAATCACGAGGACGAAACCAAACATTTCACTGTTGTAGCCTATACGGAAGATGGATTGGAATGTGCAGTAGAATTGACAGTTGCTCCCGATTTTGTGGAAGCTCCTGCTTTTGTGGAAGTGCCGAAGCTGGAAATAGCAGATGGAAAAGCAATGGTAAGTTACGAACTGGATTTGCAGGGACGGAAAGATGAGTCGCTGATTACCTGGTATCGGGCTGTTGACAAGGAGGGTAAAACGAAATATCCGGTAGCAGTGTCACGGTTGGCTAAGCCCGAAACAACCTATGGATTAACAAAAGAGGACGTTGGATATTATCTTATGGCAACGGTAGCACCCAAACATTTGCGTTGTCATCCCGGTAAAGAATATACGGTGATTTCTTCATCACCTGTTGATAGGAAACAGGTAAATCCGGTAGATGTATTCGAAACTGATTTTCGAAATTTTCCTTGTTCCAATCAGCCTGTATTGTATTTCGGCGGATGGACAATAGGAGGATACAAGCCTCTTGATACGGAAGGTTACGATTGGGAACTTTTCTCCGATAAGGACTATTGGGTGTATGGAGAGGGAATGAACGGATCACGCGGAACGGGTTTGCTGCAGGCGCAGCGTGGAGCACGGCTGTTATATACTCCATTGGAAGGTAGATATGGAGACATGAAAATAACCTTGAATGTAGATCCGAGCAAAACCGCAGGACAAGGGTTTGGAAGTGCTACGGGGCAATATATGGATATCTGTATCAAGTTCGATACTCGTACTCTGACTGGATATGCCTTGCGTATTATCCGTACGACAAAATACAGCAATGCGGTCGATTTCATGCTGATGAAATACGAAAATGGCAGGACTACTGCGATTTCTCTTCCGGTATCTTCCACCTGTTACCGTACCGATTGCACCATTGTACTTGAGGTTAAAGGAAATAAGTTGACGGCCCATGCCGAAACTTCCACTCCGCTTTCATCTCCTGTAACGGACGAGAATCTGAAACCGTCTGTAAGTTTAGAGGCTGATATTGTTCCTAATGCTTGGGGAGGTATGGGGATTCAGCATACGGGAAGTTGTGGAGAGAGCACTACCATGCTGCATCACCTGAAAATAGAATGGCAGGGCGTTTCGGCTAGCAAATGATAAGTGATTAGAATGCAGAAAAGGAAAATATGAACAGCCCTTCACGATATATGAATAATACCCATACAGGCTAACAGTGTACCTTTGCTTCAGATTAAGAAATGAAATAATATGAAGCAATTACTAGTTATTTTTACCTCTCTTTGTGTGCTCGTTCCTGTAAAAGCGCAGGATGTCCTCACACTGGAAGAGTGCCTGCGGTTGGGCATAGAGAATAATCTCTCTTTGGAAAGCAGCCGTAATGAGATTAGAAAAGGAGAACATACACTGAGCGAAAATCGTGCAAAACTCCTGCCTCAGATTAATGCCGTTGCCGGATTCAATGACAATTTCAATCCTCCGGTATCTGTTACTGACGGTTCTGCTTATGGAAATCCTTACAACGTTACCAAAACTTTGCAGTACAATGCCTCGGCGGGTATACAGTTGCAAATGCCTTTGTACAACCAGACTGTTTATACGGCAGTAGATATTGCCCGTACAATGAATGAGTTGAACCGTTTATCGTATGAGAAGGCACGGGAAGATCTGATTTTGCAAATCAGCAAAATGTATTATCTGAGCCAGAATACAGCCGAACAGATAGCGTTAATCAAAGAGAATATTTCGCGTCTGAACGAACTGAGCAGTATTACACAGGCCTTTTATGATAACGGTATGGCGATGGAAGTCGATGTGAAGCGTGTGAATATCAATCTTGAAAACCAGCGGGTACAGTATGATAACGCACAGTCTATGCTGACACAGCAGCTGAATCTGTTGAAGTATGTGATCGATTATCCTGCTGATAAGGAAATAGCCTTGACACCAGTTGATACAGAAAATACTACATCCGTATCGCTTACCGGACTGGATAATAACCAGTATGAACTACAACTTTTGCAGTCGAAGCAAAAACTGGCCGAACAGCAGCGTAAGATGATTGGTCAGGGTTATATTCCTTCGTTAAGCCTTACCGGAAGCTGGATGTATTCTGCATATACCGACAAGGCAAAGAACTGGTTCCATTCCGGTCCGTCCAATCATTGGTATAATTCGAGCGGTATTGGACTGACACTCCGTATTCCTATTTTCGACGGACTGGATAAGCGGGCAAAAATGAAGAAGGCAAAGATCGAGATAGAAAATGCGAAGCTTTCTTATGAGAATGCACTCAAGAATATGCAGACGCAATACCTGAATGCTACAAACGAACTGATGAACAGCCAGCGTAATTTCAGGAAGCAGAAAGATAATTATCTGTTGGCAGAAGATGTGTATCAGGTTACGACCGACCGTTATCGGGAGGGAATCGCTTCGATGACGGAGGTGCTACAGGATGAGATGCGGATGAGTGAAGCTCAGAACAACTACATCAACGCACATTACAATTACCAGGTTACTAACCTGAGTCTGCTAAAACTTACCGGACAGCTGGAAACACTGTTTAACGGAAATTCTATTCATTAATCATTTAAAATTGTCAGCATTATGAAAACCAATAATAATACACTTCAGGAAAAAGCTTTGAAACTGAAAAAACAACGTCGTAACCGGATTATTGCCAGTTTGCTTGGAATAGCTATTCTGGTGTGGGGAGTAATAGAGGTTGCCTTTCTTTTTCTCGATTATAAACAGACGGAAACCAGTAACGACGCACAGATAGAACAATACATTTCTCCGGTGAACTTGCGTGCGTCGGGATATATTAAGAAAATTTATTTCACCGAACATCAGTCGGTCAAGAAGGGAGATACCTTGCTGGTGCTCGATGACCGTGAATACCGTATCCGAGTGATGGAGGCTGAAGCTGCCTTGAAAGATGCAATGGCTGGAGCTACGGTAATAGATGCTACCTTACAGACTACACAGAATTCGGCTTCTGTGTATGAGGCTTCTATTGCCGAAATTGAAATTCGTCTGGCTAAACTCGAAAAAGACCGTCAGCGTTATGAAAACTTGCTGAAGCGGAATGCGGCAACACCGATACAGCTGGAACAGATTGAAACGGAATATGAGGCTACACGAAAGAAACTGGAGGCTACAAAGCGTCAGCAAAAAGCTGCCATGTCGGGCATTAAGGAAGTTTCCAATCGCAGAGAAAGTACGGAAGCTGCCATACAACGTGCTACGGCTGCACTCGAAATGGCACGACTTAACCTTTCGTATACTGTTGTGTTGGCTCCTTGTGACGGGAAACTGGGACGTCGTGCATTGGAAGAGGGACAATATATTGGTGCCGGACAAAGCATTACGTATATCCTTCCTGATACGCAGAAGTGGGTGATAGCTAATTATAAGGAAACTCAGGTAGAGAATCTTCACGTGGGACAGGAAGTCCGTATTACAGTAGATGCAATCAGCGATAAGGAGTTCACCGGAAAGATTACAGCTATTTCTGGAGCAACCGGCTCGAAATATTCACTTGTCCCGACTGATAACTCTGCCGGAAACTTTGTCAAGATTCAGCAGCGTATTCCGGTACGTATTGATTTTACGAACCTTTCATCGGAAGACAATGAACGTCTGGCTGCCGGAATGATGGTAGTGGTAAAAGCCAGACAGTAAAAATAAGACAAACATGTTTTTCAGTTTCTAATAAATTAGAATTATGCCTTCGTGTCCGAAAAATTATCCGTTTTATAATTGGGTTCCCAAACCTTTGGGTATTCTTATTCTGTTGCTGTTGTTTATTCCGATTCTTACGGCAAGCGGAGTGTATACGGTAAACAGTGGCGAGATGCTGAGCGGGCTGGGTATTCAGTCTGAACATATTCAGTTTGTTGGTTTTCTTACTTCTGTAGGAATGGCGGCTTTCTCTCCGTTCTTTTACGAACTGGTCTGTATCCGCCGTGAGAAAATGATGTGCATCGTAGGCTTTTCGCTGCTTTATATATTGAGTTACGTATGTGCCAAGACCGATAGTATTTACCTGCTGGCTGTCTGTAGTGTGGTGATGGGATTTCTGCGCATGGTGCTGATGATGGTCAATCTGTTCACGCTTATCAAATATGCGTTCAAGATGGAGGCTACCCGAAATATAACTCCGGGCAATGAACCTGTGGATGGTGAAGGATGGGATAAGCTGGACCGTGAAAAGAGTACCAGTATGCCTACCATTTATCTGTTTTTCATGATTCTGGGGCAGATAGGAACTTCGCTCACTGCATGGCTGGCTTATGAGTACGAATGGCAGTATGTATATTATTTCATGATGGGGGCGTTGTTATTATCTATTCTGGTTGTGTTTATCACCATGCCTTATCATAAATATGTGGGCAAACGTTTTCCTATCAACTTGCGTAAGTTTGGCAGTGTGGTAATATTTTGCGTGATGTGTTCGGCTGCTATTTATGTGATGGTGTATGGAAAGGTACTCGACTGGTACGATTCTCCGTCTATTTGCTGGGCTACCGCGACGGCTGTTGTGTTTGCCATACTGTTTGTCTATATGGAACGTAACCATAATTCGCCTTATTTTCTGATGGATGTGTTTAAGTTGCGCTCTATCCGTATGGGTATCCTGCTCTTTCTGTTGCTGATGATTTTCAATTCCAGTGCCATGTTTGTCAGTGTGTTTGCAGGAGTTGGTATGAAGATAGACAACTGGCAGAATGCGTCGCTTAATAACTGGAGTATAGCCGGTTATTTTATCGGTTGCATTATTGCTATTGCCATGGGGTCAAAAGGAGTACATCTGAAATACCTTTTCTCGATGGGCTTTGTTCTGATAGGACTTTCCAGCCTGTTTATGTATTTTGAGGTACAGACCGACGGCTTGTATGAACGCATGAAATATCCGGTTATTATCCGTTCTGCCGGAATGATGCTACTTTATTCGCTGACAGCTGTACATGCCAATCAGCGGATGCCTTATAAATATCTGTCTACCTGGATTTGTATCATGTTGACAGTGCGTATGGTACTGGGACCGGGGGCTGGAACTGCTATCTATACCAATGTGATGCAGCATCGTCAGCAACACTATGTAACTCGCTTTGCTCACGATATGGATCAGTTGAATACAGAGGTAGCAGCCTCATATAATCAGACGGTTCAAGGGATGATGTATCAGGGAAAAAGTGAAAAGGAAGCACATAATATGGCAGCTCTTTCAACAAAAGGGCGTGTGCAGGTACAGGCTACTTTGGCTGCTGTAAAAGAAATGTCGGGATGGACATTCTACGGCTGTATGGCATGTGCCGTTCTTATGCTGGTAATTCCGTGGAGAAAAAGAAAGCTGGATTTACAGACATAAAATACTTTACACTCGTTCATTTATTTGCTTTATACATCACGGTGGAGCGTATTTCATTTCTTAATCTGACTTTTCGGTGGAAAAGTACCTATGAAAGCTCCCCGTGATGTATTTTTATTTTCTTGTTTCATGATGGGAATATAGAAAAATCTTACCTTAGTAGCAGACTTTAATTTCAGTTTTATGGGGATGGATGCTAAGGAACAAGAAATGCGTTTAACACGTTTTGAGCGCGATTTGACGGCGGGAAAAGATATTTGCTGCCTGGAAGGGGAAGTTAAAGCTTTTCCGAAGATATTGTGTAAGCCTTTCCTGATGAATTATGTGGGACTGATTGTGTGTGAAAAAGGATATTTCTGTTTCGATGTAGATAAAAAGAAGTTTACAGCCCGGGCAGGGGAAACGGTTTTTCTTTCCGAAGGGAATAATTTTTCAATAGGAGAACTGTCTGATGATTTGCGTGTGAGCATACTGTTTTATCATATAGATCCGATACGTGAGATTTTAGGCAGTTCGATTGTGGCAATGTATTTGTATACGACACTGACTCCCGAACCATGCTATGGATGGACTTCCGGAGAAGAAAGCGATTTGGCACGTTATATTGCATTGCTGGGAAGACATAGGAAGAGTGCGCAGAATCCGTTTGATAATCATGAGTGTAAGTTGTTGTTACTGGCATTGACTTACCGTTTGTGTTCTATTTACAGCCGTCGGATTATCGAAGAAAAAAATGTAGCAGGACATAAGATTGATACTTTTATCAAGCTCATTCGGTTGATTGAAAAGTATTATATGCAAGAGAGGGGAGTAGCTTTTTATGCCGATAAGTTGTGTCTTTCTCCCAAATATCTTTCAGCATTATCGAAATCGGTTTGTGGATATACGGTGCAGGAACTGGTTTTCAGAGCTATTATCCGGAAGAGTATTTTCTGGCTGAAGAATACCAACAAGAGTGTACAAGAGATATCGGATGACTTGAATTTTCCGAATGCTTCTTTTTTCGGGACATTTTTTAAGAAGCAGACAGGGCTTGCTCCTTCGTATTACCGGATTTCTGCTGAGGAGTAAAATTGTTTCGGTATTTAATAGGGCTTTTTAAAGCTAAAATAAAATATTCAGAAAGGGCTGTGTTTAAAAGTTTGAATATCAAAGTGATATGCGGACTTTGTGATGGACATGATAGAACTCTTTTGGCTGATGTTGATTGCTTGATTTCGGATTGTAAGTTTATTATTTATGAGTTTCAAGTTTTAATATACTGCTGTTTTCAACCGTTCAGTTTGGTTTGAAACACGTGTTTTGGAACACTTCAGGAAGTATGTCGAAAAACTTCAGCAAAAGTTAGGAAAAACATCATGAATTTTTCTGAAAAATCGTACAAAGTCTGTTAGCCTTTGTACAAAAAAATAAGGCAAATTGCCCGTGTTTTTTAGATATTATGCAGTCGGTTGGATTGCCTTCTGCATTAAGGTACGGGCAAGTTGCCTGTTGGCTTGTAAGTGACTGATATTTTTATTCTTGATTCAGTTCTGCCAGAAAGCTGGCAGCTTTCTCAAGGGTTTCCGGTTTTCCTATATCAATCAGATGAAGCTCTTTGGTCAGACATCCACCAATTCGGGCTTCCCCACATGTTTGCAAATAGAAATCCATGATGGGAAATTTGCCTTTCCACCGTTCGTCCATGTATCGGAAAAGGGACGGGGAGATGACGTGAATGCCACTGAAGGCATATTCCTGATATTTTGTTGCGTCATATTCGAAGCCTTCGGGTTTGGTCTGTCCGGTATCTTTATTAACCCATCCTCTCAGATATGCCTGTTTGTCGAACAGCAGATAGCGGGCTGTGGTTCGTTTGCTTGCCAACAGGGTAGCATCATTGCCACTGTGCAAGTGGTATTCGTATAAGGCTTTCAGGTCGGTATCGGAGAGGATATCGACGTTATGTATCAGGAATGGTTCGTTTCCCTGAAAAAATGGTGCGGCTTTTTTGATACCTCCTCCCGTATCGAGCAACTGTTCACGTTCATCGCTGATATGAATTGTCAGTCCGAATTTCTGGTTGGCTTCAAGAAAGTCGATGATCTGTTCTCCGAAATGATGTATGTTGATAACCAGTTCGTTGAATCCGGATTGTTTTAGTTTCAGGATGACGTGTTCCAGCATCGGACGTCCGTTTACGGGTACGAGTGCTTTGGGCATATGGTCGGTCAGCGGTTTCAGGCGAGTTCCCAGTCCCGCTGCAAATATCATGGCTTTCATATTGTTATCGGGGTTCTAAAATTTGTTCAATATGTTGTTCGCGGTGTATCAGGTGGATGCGTACACCGAATTTTTCGTTCAAGTGGTGCGCTACGTGTTCTGCCGAATATACGGAACGGTGCTGTCCTCCGGTACAGCCGAAGCAAATAGAGAGGTTGGTAAACCCTCTTTCCAGAAAGCGCTGTACATGAGCATCAGACAGTGCGTCTACGTGTTCCAGAAATTGGAGTATTTCGCCGTCCTGTTCCAGAAAGTCGATGACCGGTTTGTCGCGTCCGGTCAGTTGCTTGTATTGTTCGTACTTTCCCGGATTGTGCACGGCACGGCAGTCGAATACATATCCGCCTCCGTTCCCTGACGGGTCTTCGGGAATACCTTTCTTATACGAAAAACTCATCACGCGTACGGTGAGTTTCCTTCTGTTTCGTATGCTGGCAAACTGGGGAAGTTCTGTCAGTTTGCGTAGCATGAGGCATAAGTAGGGATATTCAGGAAAATCTGTTTCCAGCAGCTGACGGAGATTTTCGATGGCATACGGTACACTTTGTATGAAATGTGCCTTTTTCTCAAAATATCCACGGAAACCGTATGCGCCTAGAACTTGCAGAGTACGGAACAGTACAAAGTGATGGAGGGTGGTGAGGAACTGCTCCTTATCAATCGTGTGATAGGGGCGAAGAGCATCGAGGTACTCATCCAGAAGCTCCTGACGGAGCGAATCGGGATAGTTTGCTTTTGCCTGCCAGAGGAAAGAAGCCACATCGTAATAGAAAGGTCCCTTGCGTCCTCCCTGAAAATCGATAAAGTACGGTTTTTCTTCCCGTATCATGACATTGCGGCTCTGAAAATCACGGTACATGAATACCTGTGGTTCTATCTGAAGAAGGGTATCTGCCATACGTTCGAAATCATCTTCCAGCAGATTTTCCTGAAACTCCAGTCCGGTAGCTTTAAGAAAACAATACTTGAAATAGTTCAGGTCCCACAAAACGCTGCGGCGGTTGAATGTTGCCAGCGGGTAGCAATAACTGAAATCCATTTCCTTGCTTCCCTCAAACTGTATCTGCGGAAGCAGGCGGATAGTTTGTTTCAGTATATTCGTTTCTTCATCACTGAAGTTACCGCTTTCTCTTCCTTGTTTGATAAGTTGGAACAGAGAGATATCTCCCAAGTCATCTTGCAGGTAGGCCGACTGGTCGGTTGCTTCGGCAAGTATACGGGGTACGGGCAAACCTTTTTGTGAGAAATGTCTGGCCATGTAGATAAATGCACGATTTTCTTCGGTGGAGGTTCCATATACACCGATGAGGCTTTCCTTGCCTTTCAAGCGAAAGTATTTGCGATTGGAGCCTGCTCCCGGCAAAGGTTCGATACTTGTTGGAGCTTCTCCAGTATATGATTGATAAAGTTGTGCGAGTAATTCGGTATTCATACTATCTTTTATTACATAAACTTATAATACAAGGACAAAGATAGATATAAAAAGCTGAAAGAAAGAAAGGGATAAAAAGAAAAAGGTCTGAACAGAAACTGCTCAGACCTTGGTAGCCCGTGGGGGAATCGAACCCCCCTTTCAAGAATGAAAATCTTGCGTCCTAACCGATAGACGAACGGGCCATCCTTATACATCGGATTAACCGTATGTTTTGTTTTGGTAGCCCGTGGGGGAATCGAACCCCCCTTTCAAGAATGAAAATCTTGCGTCCTAACCGATAGACGAACGGGCCATCCTTTGTTTGTGTTGAGGTGTTTCTCAATCACGGGTGCAAAGGTACGCATTATTTTTGAATCTGCAAGTGTTTTGCACAAAAAAATGCAGAAAAATGCATATTTTTTTCTTTTTCCCCTTCTGAAAGGGGTAAAAAAGGGGAAAACTGCTTTGTGCAGGTAGCGTTTTATGAATTATAGATCTTCCGGATCGGCAGTATCTTCCAGTCTGTTTTCCCAAAGGTATTTTTGTGTTTCTTTGACGGCAACTCCCGATAAGAAGATGAGGGAAATCAGATTAGGAACTGCCATCAGTGCGTTTACGCTGTCGGCAATGTTCCATACTGCTTGTAAATTCATGGTGGAACCAAAGTAAATGGATGAAATCCATATAACACGATATACTCGCAGGAGTTTTTTCCCTCCTAAATATTCGATGGCTTTTCCCGAGTAATATCCCCAGCCTAAAATGGTAGAAAAGGCAAAGGTCAGAATACCGATTGCCAGAATGCTGGTACCTACATAAGGAATTTTGCCAAAGGCTGCTTTGGTCAATGCTCCACCTTGTGTATAATCGATGTCAGGAAATGCGAGTACACTGGTAACCAGCACCAGTCCCGTCAGTGCACAGATAATGACGGTGTCCCAGAATGTTCCGGTAGAAGAAACCAGTGCCTGACGTACCGGGTTGCGAGTTTGTGCCGCTGCTGCCACAATAGGTGCCGAACCAAGTCCGGATTCGTTGGAGAAAAGTCCGCGGGCAATACCGTAACGTGCTGCGAGCATGACACTCGTTCCTAGAAATCCTCCGCCTGCGGCATGTGGAGTAAACGCAGAACTGATGATGAGTTTGAAGGCTTCTCCCAGATAGGCGTGGTTCAGAATGAGGATATAAATACATCCTCCTATATAGAGGATAGCCATCAGAGGGACCAGCGTCATACATACACGGGCAATACCCTTTACTCCGAAGAAGATAACCAGTGCGATGCCTAGTGCCACTACTATACCGGTGATATGTTCGCTTACTCCGTATGTCTCTTGCATCAGTAAGGCAATAGAGTTAGCTTGTACCGTACTTCCGATACCGAATGCTGCCATGGCTGTAAAGATGCAGAATAAAATGCCCAGCCATTTTTGCTTCAGTCCTCGTTCCAGTGCGTACATCGGACCACCAAGCATTTCTCCGCTGGATGTTTTTACGCGGTATTTAATGGCAAGAAGTCCTTCGGCATATTTTGTGGCAATTCCGAAAACTCCGGTCAGCCAGCACCAGAATACGGCACCGGGGCCTCCGAATGCAACGGCAGTCGCCACACCGATGATGTTTCCTGTTCCAATAGTTGCTGCCAGTGAAGTGGCAAGCGCGCCGAATTGACTGACGTCGCCTTCAGAATCAGGATCTTTTTTAAAAGAAAGTCGTATAGCTGTAAATATTTTGCGTTGTGGAAACTTTAACCGTATGGTCAGAAAAATGTGAGTTCCCAGTAGTAATATAATCATCGGCCATCCCCAGAGAAAGGAGCTGACCGATGCTGTTATTTGTTCGAATAATTCCATGCAAATATTAAAATCGTTAAGGTTGCATTGTTTCTACTTCACCCAAGCTTTTTTCGATGTCTTTATCTGTCAATGTATAGTTGGTCAAGTTTCCAGATAAATATTGGTCGTATGCACTCATATCTATCAGACCGTGTCCGGATAGGTTAAACAGAATAACCTTTTCTTCGCCCGTTTCCTTACATTTGTTGGCTTCTTGTATGGCAGCAGCAATGGCGTGACACGATTCGGGGGCAGGGATGATACCTTCGGCACGTGCAAACAGACATCCGGCTTCGAATGTTTCCAGTTGCTGTATGTCTACGGCTTCCATCAAATGATCTTTCAAAAGTTGTGATACGATAACTCCTGCTCCATGGTAACGCAATCCACCTGCATGAATGTTGGCAGGTGTAAAGTTATGTCCCAGTGTAAACATCGGCAGAAGAGGAGTATATCCGGCTTCATCACCGAAGTCGTATTCAAACTTTCCTCTTGTCAGTTTCGGACAGGAAGCCGGTTCGGCAGCTACGTAACGGGTTTGTTTTCCTTCCAGAATGGTATGACGCATGAAGGGGAAGCAGATACCTCCAAAGTTTGAACCTCCACCAAAACATCCGATGATGATATCTGGATATTCGCCGGCCATTTCCATCTGTTTTTCTGCTTCCAGACCAATGATGGTTTGATGAAGCGTTACATGGCTCAGTACAGATCCTAATGTATACTTACAGTTCGGAGTTGTACGTGCCAGTTCGATGGCTTCGGAAATGGCTGTACCCAGTGACCCCTGATGATTAGGATACTTGGTCAATATATTTTTTCCGGCGCGTGTTGACATAGAAGGTGAAGGCGTAACCTGTGCTCCGAAAGTCTGCATGATGCTGCGTCGGTATGGCTTCTGTTCATAACTGATTTTTACCTGATAAACGGCAGCCTCCAGTCCGAATACTTTTGCGGCATACGAAAGGGCTGCTCCCCATTGTCCGGCTCCGGTTTCGGTTGTAATATTGCTGACACCTTCTTTTTTACAATAATAAGCCTGTGCCAGTGCAGAGTTCAGTTTATGAGAACCGATAGGGCTGACACTTTCGTTCTTGAAATAGATATGTGCCGGTGTTCCTAAAGCTTTTTCCAGACCATATGCACGAACCAACGGAGTACTTCGATAATACTTGTACATCTCACGTACTTCTTCAGGAATTTCTATCCATGTATCGGTCTGGTTAAGCTCCTGATGGCATAATTCTTTTGCAAAAATAGGATACAAATCTTCCGGTTTAAGCGGTTCGCGTGTAGCTGGATTCAGGGGAGGCATGGGTTTGTTTTTCATGTCTGCCTGAATATTATACCAATATTTAGGAATTTCATCTTCCGGTAAAATGAATCTTTTCTGTTTATTGCTCATAAATGTTTGCTTTTTGATTGATTTTTCAAAAATAAGTAAAACAATGTAATATTGCAACCGTTTTTGCTTTTTATTTGTTATTTTGATGTTTTTATGCCTTAAAACCGTGCACGGCGTTTCTTGAACATAAGTAGATGATAGCTTGTTTTTATGAAAGTTTTTCTTCAGAAAGATTTATTCAGAGTATAAGATGATGTTGACTTTACTAATAGAGTAGATGGGGAAAAACAAATATGTAATAAAGTCATGCTTTTAATCGGAAAACCGATAATTATAAATACATTTGCGTGCAAGTATTAATATAAAAACAGTTTTAGTATGGATTCTTTAGAAAGGCTCTTGCTTTATCGTAAGAAACTGATATTACCTCGTATTTATCAAGTCATAAATTGGTTCATGTGGATTACGTATTTTTGCGCAATCCTGTTTTTGGCTACTTTGGTTTATGAACATGGATTTATGATTTCATCGGATGAGGCAAAGGCTATTCGTATTATATATAAGAGTGTATGGATTGTTTTTTTGCTGTCGGCTACAGTGCAGATTGTTTTTCAATCAGATGAGGACGGACAGAAAAATACATTTTGGTCATGGGTAATTAATGTCTTGCTGTATCTGACTTTACTTCCTGTGCTGTTCAAGAAACCGGATGCTGGAGATGAAGGAGTTTATTGGACATGGATGTTCTTTCATAGTCATTATTATCGGATAGCTATTTTATTATTATATTCTTTATTGCAGTTGTCCAGTAGCTTGGTACGATTGTTGGGCAGGCGTACCAATCCTTCTCTTATTTTAGCTTCCAGCTTTTTGGTTATAATATTTATTGGGGCTGGATTGCTGATGCTTCCCAGAGCAACTTATCATGGAATTTCGTGGATAGATGCATTGTTTACTGCAACTAGTGCTACGTGTGTTACCGGACTGGTTTCGGTTGATGTTCCGTCTACCTTTACACTGGAAGGACAAATTATTATCATTTTGCTTATCCAGATAGGAGGATTGGGAGTTATGACACTGACAAGTTTTTTTGCCATGTTTTTTATGGGAAATACTTCTTTATATAATCAGCTGGTAGTTGGCGATATGATAAGTTCTAATTCATTGAATTCTCTTTTATCCACCTTATTATATATTCTAGGATTCACATTAGCTATCGAAGGTATTGGTATGGTGATTATCTGGTATTCTATACACAATACTCTGGGAATGACGTTGCAACAGGAAATATATTTTGCAGCCTTCCATTCGGTTTCAGCATTTTGTAATGCCGGATTTTCTACTTTGCCGGGTAACTTAGGAAATGCGGCGGTTATGCAAAACCATAACTTGCTTTTTATAACCGTTTCATTCCTGATTATTTTGGGAGGTATTGGTTTCCCTATTTTGGTGAATCTGAAAGAAACGCTTTTTTATTATTTACGTTATCTGAAATGGAAGTGTTTCGGGCGTTCATCTCATTTTCCCAAACAGGTCCATTTATATAATTTGAATACACGTATTGTTTTGATAATGACAGCTATTTTGCTTGTGCTGGGTACGTTGGCTATTGCTCTTTACGAGTGGAACAATGCATTTGCCGGCATGGAAGTTACAGATAAATGGGTACATGCTTTCTTCAATGCGACATGTCCGCGTACGGCTGGATTTGTCAGTGTCGGGCTGACTACGCTGTCTACACAGACTTTGTTGCTGATGATTATACTGATGATCATAGGAGGGGGTACGCAGTCTACCGCAGGTGGAGTAAAGATAAATGTGTTTGCTGTTATACTTCTGAATTTGTGGGCGGTCATTAGAGGAGCAAATCGGGTAACTATTTTCCAGAGAGAGTTGTCGGACGATTCGATCCGCCGCTCAAATGCAGTGCTTATGTTGTATCTTATCATTCTGTCTGCTGCAATTTTTGTCATGAGCATGTTAGAACCCAAAGCATCTCTAATGGCACTTACTTTTGAATGTGTATCGGCTTTGAGTACTGTGGGTTCCAGTCTGGATCTTACTCCTGTTTTGAGTACGGCTGGTAAATCGGTTATTATTTTACTGATGTTCATAGGCCGTGTAGGAGCTTTTACCTTGTTGCTGGGACTGATTAAACAAGTAAAAAAGCGTAATTATAAATATCCAAGTGATAACATTATAATAAACTGATATATGAAATATATTGTAATAGGACTGGGAAATTATGGCGGAAAGCTCGCCGAAGAACTGACTGTTTTGGGGCATGAAGTCATAGGAGTGGATGTGAGGGAGCATTATGTAGATCATTTGAAAGATAAGATTGCTACAGCTTTTGTTCTTGATGCAACCGATGAAATTGCACTTTCTGTTCTTCCATTAAAGAGTGTAGATGTCGTTATTGTAGCAATAGGTGAAGACCTGGGAGCTTCTGTACGCGTTGTATCGTTGTTGAAGAAAAACAAGGTGAAGCATATTTATGCCCGTGCGATAGATGATGTCCATAAAACTGTGCTTGAAGCTTTTTCGCTAGACCGTATTCTGACTCCGGAAAAAGAGGCAGCACGTATGTTGGTCCAGTTGTTGGAACTGAATGCATCAGTAGAACCATTTCAGATAGACGAGGAACATTATATTTTCAAGTTTAATGTACCTGCCAAATTAGCAGGATATGGTATCAATGAATTGCAGTTGGAAAAGGAATTCGATTTGAAGATTATTTCATTGATACGCGGAAAGAAGGCACAGAATTGCATTGGTATTTCTATTTTGGAAAGAGAAGTAGCCAATGAATTTCCTGAAGACTATATAATACAGCCCGAAGATGCATTGGTATGTTACGGACTGTATGCTAATTTCATGAAGTTCTGGAAATCTATCCGTTGATTGAAAATTATATTCAAGAGGTAATGCCCTTAGTGGATATTTCTCTGGTTCAATGCCCGTTGGTAACGGCGGGCATTGGCAAGATGTTCGTTCCAGCTTTTGGCAAAGTTGTGTGTGCCAGAGAAATCTTCCTTCGCACACATATATAGATAATCATGCTTGGCGTAATTCAATACACTTTCCAGTCCGTCGATAGATGGTATGCGAATCGGTCCGGGAGGTAATCCTGCATGTTTATATGTATTATATGGACTATCTGTTTCCAGATGTTTATGCAGAATACGTTTAAGTCCAAATTCTTGCAAGCCAAATTTTACAGTGGGGTCGGCCTGCAAGGGCATACCTGTGTGCAGACGGTTGATATAAAGACCGGCTACCATTGGCTTTTCTGCCTTATTAGCTGTTTCTTCTTCGACGATAGAAGCCAGAGTTGCTACTTCTTCGGGAGTAAAGCCGATACTTTTTGCTTTTTCCATCCGTTCCTTGTTCCAGAACCGGTCGTGTTCTTTTTTCATACGCTTGATAAAATCCTCAGCACTCATGGTCCAATACACTTCGTATGTATTAGGAATGAAAAGAGCAGGAATCGTGTATTGATTATATCCTAGCGTAGAACAATACGTACTGTCATTCAGCAAACTGGCGATAGAAGCTGAGTCCGTCATCAGACGTCGGGAAACGGATTTAGCCAATGCTCCGAGCGTACGTACACTGGGTACTGTCAGACGTATGGGAGTCTGATGTCCGCTTTTCAGTTGGTGAAATATATGCCAAGTGTTATCAGTCGGTTTAAGTTTATAGGCTCCCTCGTGAATGTTTTCAGCATAATTACTGCATGAAATGAGCATACGTAATCCGGTGATACCGGAGGTGTGGAAATCTTTCTTCAATTTTGTATATACGGAGTCTATGTTATCGTCGCTGTCAATGTAGAGATAAGCAGCTTTCTCTATTTTGAGAGGGGTATTCAGTATTAATGTTTTGCAGGCAACGACACCGATTAAAATCAATAAGACAATCGATCCGACGATATAAATAACTTTTTTATTTTTCATTCTTGCTTTATTTCAGTGCGGCAAAGATAGCTTATTTCTTCCATTTGGACAAAAAGAAAAAGGGAGAGTATCGAAATACGATACTCTCCCTTTTAGGTAGTTTCTGGAAACCTGTATAAGTAGTTTAGTTTCGGAATATCAAACCTTCACTGCTACGTTCTACGATAATCGGTTTAGTGCGGTCTACTTCCTGTGACAGAAGCTTCTTTGACAAATCGTTCAGTAAGTAGCGCTGGATAGCACGTTTTACCGGACGAGCACCAAACTCAGGATCGTATCCGGCGGTAGCAATAAAGTCTACAGCCTGATCGCTCATCTGGAGTGTAACACCATTTTCTTCCAGCATTTTCTTGATGCCGTTTATCTGCAAGCGTACAATCTGTTCAATCTCGTTCTTGTTCAACGGCTGGAACATGATTGTTTCATCTATACGGTTCAAGAATTCCGGACGGATGGTCTTTTTCAGCATATTCATCACTTCTGCCTTGGTTTCTTCTACAACCTGGTCGTGGTTCTGATCATTGATCTTTTCGAACTGACTTTGTATGTAAGAACTTCCCAAGTTGGATGTCATGATGATAATGGTGTTCTTGAAGTTTACCGTACGTCCCTTATTATCAGTCAGACGTCCATCGTCCAATACTTGCAACAAGATATTGAATACATCCGGATGTGCTTTTTCGATTTCATCGAAAAGAACAACTGAGTATGGTTTACGGCGTACAGCTTCAGTCAACTGACCACCTTCATCGTAGCCAACGTATCCCGGAGGCGCACCGATCAGACGAGAAACGGTATGCTTCTCCTGGTATTCACTCATATCGATACGCGTCATCAGCGATTCATCATCGAACAGGTACTCTGCAAGAGCCTTTGCCAGCTCGGTTTTACCTACACCCGTAGTACCCAAGAAGATGAATGAACCAATCGGACGTTTCGGGTCTTGCAGTCCCGCACGGCTACGGCGTACAGCGTCGGCTACCGCTTCAATTGCTTCATCCTGACCGATAACACGTTTATGTAATTCATCTTCCAAGTGGAGCAATTTATCACGTTCGCTTTGCAACATCTTGCTTACCGGTATTCCCGTCCAGCGTGATACTACATCTGCGATATCTTCGGCAGTAACTTCCTCCTTAATCATGGCATTGTCGCCTTGCTTTTTCTTTAAGTCTTCCTGAATACTCTTTATTTCATTTTCCAAGCTCTGCAACTTACCATAACGGATTTCAGCAACTTTACCGTAGTCGCCTTCGCGTTCAGCCTTGTCAGCTTCAAATTTCAGCTGTTCTATTTCCTTCTTGTTCTGCTGAATCTTGTTCACCAGTTCTTTTTCGCTCTGCCATTTAGCCTTGTATGAAGTTTCCTGTTCCTTCAACTCAGCTATTTCTTTGTTCAATTGAGCAAGCTTAGCTTCATCTTTTTCACGTTTGATAGCTTCGCGTTCAATTTCAAGCTGTTTCAACCGGCGTTCAATTTCATCCAGTTCTTCCGGAAGTGAGTCACGTTCCATACGAAGTTTGGCTGCGGCTTCATCCATCAAGTCGATGGCTTTATCCGGCAAGAAACGGTCGGTGATGTAACGGTTACTCAGTTCTACAGCGGCAATGATGGCTTCGTCTTTGATTCTCACCTGATGGTGATTTTCATAACGTTCCTTCAATCCACGCAAGATAGAAATAGAGCTTGCCGTATCCGGTTCGTCTACCATGACGGTCTGGAATCGTCTTTCGAGTGCTTTATCCTTTTCAAAATATTTCTGATATTCATCAAGGGTAGTAGCACCGATACTTCTCAGTTCGCCACGTGCCAAGGCCGGTTTCAGGATGTTTGCAGCATCCATGGCACCTTCACCTTTTCCGGCACCTACCAATGTATGGATTTCATCGATGAACAAGATGATATTTCCATCCGATTTGGTTACTTCGTTGATAACCGATTTCAGTCGTTCTTCGAATTCGCCTTTGTATTTTGCACCTGCAACCAGCGCACCCATGTCGAGCGAAAACAATTGCTTGTTTTTCAAGTTCTCCGGAACATCTCCACGCAGGATTCGCTGAGCCAGTCCTTCTACGATTGCTGTCTTACCTGTACCCGGTTCACCAATCAGGACCGGATTGTTTTTGGTACGACGGCTCAAGATTTGCAGTACACGACGGATTTCTTCATCACGACCGATTACCGGGTCCAGCTTGCCGTTACGTGCAGCTTCTATCAGGTTGATAGCATATTTGCTGAGTGACTGGTATGTATCTTCACTAGACTGTGAAGTAACATTTTGTCCCTGACGAAGTTCACTGATAGCAGCCCGCAGCTCTTTGTCGGTAACACCAGCATCTTTCAAGATGGTAGATACGGTACTTTTTACATTGAGCAAAGCCAAGATGATAGCTTCCAGCGAAACATATTCATCACCCAGTGATTTGGAAAACTCGACAGCTTTCTGCAATACTTCATTAGCGTCACGGCTCAGGTAAGGTTCACCTCCTGAAACCTTTGGCAAAGAAGCTATCTGCTTGTCGAGTACGGTTTCTATCTGCTGACCGTTGATGCCAAGTTTCTGGAAAATGAAGTTTGTGACATTTTCGCCAACCTTCAGCACCCCTGCCAACAAATGTTCCGGCTCGATAGCTTGCTGTCCGCGGCTTTGTACGAGATTCACCGCTTGTTGCACAGCTTCTTGCGATTTGATTGTAAAGTTGTTAAAGTTCATATATTGTTCTCCTTTCTTATTTATCTATGTTTTTGTAATACACCTTTTATCAGACAAACTTCTTGCCACAGCTTTAAGAATATAATTATATGCCTAAATGTCAGTGTGTTAGCTTTGGAAACTGCAATATTGTCCGGATATATATCAAAATGTCAGGAAAGTTTTTATTATCTTTATCGCCATAAACTTTGATATATGGAAAAGAAGATACCTTTTGCCCCTGTTGTGATGCTGATAGATGCTTCTTATCTGGACAGGGTAGGCAGTGACATGAGTGCTCATTTTGCCCCAATCGTGAACCGTGAGTTACCCAAAGCTGATCTGGCTAACCTGCTGGAGTGCCTTGCTCTGGATGCAGGAATACAGCTGGGAGAAAATGAGGTACAGGTGATTTTTATTTACGATGCCGGAGAAGAAAAAATGAATTTTTGCACTCCTTCAAATCTGGGAAAAGAACTCCATGATGTAGCATTCAAGAGTCAGCTGGGTGAATTTTCACTTTATGCCTTCCAGCCTTCCGATATGGCAACCCGTGAAGACCTGTTTATCGAGTCGTTCCAGTTGGCCGGTGAATCGAAAGATGTTCATCACATTATTATTGTGCCCGATGAAGACGGATATGGTGAGCGCATGGGTAACTATATAAATAAGGTAAAAGGTAAGGAAAGTATTACCGTTTTTGGAATGAACCCTCCTGCATACGAAGGTGATTATTCGTTTGAGATGTTGGGATTCCCCATTCTTCAGTCATTAGGAATACGTGCGGAGGAACTCTAAATGTCAGACTTCCGACTGAAAGTTTTTTACAGTGTGGCGAAAAACCTGAGCTTTACAAAGGCTTCGCAGGAATTGTTCGTCAGCCAGCCCGCTATAACCAAACATATACGCGAGCTGGAAAGCTTGTATCAAACCCGGTTGTTCAATCGTTTAGGAAATACGATTTCGCTGACCGAATCGGGAAATGTTTTGCTGGAACATTGCGAGCGTATTCTGGCCGAATATCGTAAGCTGGAGTACGACATGCATTTGTTGCATAATGAATACAACGGCCAGCTTCGTCTGGGTGCCAGTACGACGATAGCCCAGTACGTGCTTCCGCCTATTTTAGCAGCTTTTACAGAGAAATATCCGAAAGTTTCCGTTTCGCTGATAGATACAAATTCACGCAATGTTGAACAGGCATTGCAGGAACACAATATAGATTTAGGTATGGTAGAAGGAGTATTCCGGTTGCCTAACCTGAAATATGAGCCTTTTCTGCACGATGAGCTGGTGCCGGTAGTCTGTACTTCTTCTGCCTTGGCTAAAAAAGATTCGCTGACACTCGATGAACTTAAGGATATACCACTGGTACTTCGTGAACGAGGATCGGGTACACTCGATGCAATTGAAATGGCACTATCCGAACAGGGAATAAAGCTTTCGTCGATGAATGTCAGGTTGTATTTGGGTAGTACGGAAAGCATTAAGCAGTTTTTGAGAAACAGCTCCACAATGGGCATTATATCCCTTCAGGCAATGTTGAAAGAACTTCGTGAAGGCGAGTTTAAGATAATTGATATAAACGGACTACAGATAAAAAGACATTTCTGTTTTGTGCGTGCTCAGGGACAGGAGGAAGCTCCGGCTGCCAATTTTATCCGTTTTGTACAAAGCTATTTGAAGTTGCGTAAAGCTGCGGGAGATATAATAGGTAAGATGATGGTATAGCATCCGTTTTTCGTTGGATGCTGGACAATAAAAATGTCCCGGCTGTATTTCTGATTATCCGTCAGATAATTCGAAATATGCCGGGACTACTTGTAATATTTAATTTTTACATGAAAGCAGGAACCAGGTATTTAGTCAGCAGATAGCCACCGCCTACCAGCCAGATATACAGCAATCCTGCCAGCAAGAATGGTTTTGCACCTGCTTGTTTGAATTTCTCGATACTGGTATCTGTACCAAGGGCAGTCATTGCCATTGTCAGCATAAATGTATCAATGTATTCGATTGCACCGTTCAAAGGTATTTCCTTTACACTGTCTACACCTAATATATATTGTAAAAGTGAGTTCAGACAGATGATTCCGATGAATCCGAAAGCAAACCATGGAATAGTGATTTTACTCTTTTCTGCTTTTCCTCCGTTAGTGCTGCTTTTGCGTTTTGCCAAAGCAAAGCTCATGATGACCAATACCGGAGCAAGCATCATCACACGAATCATTTTTGTGATAGTAGCTGTTCCTGCAATACCCAGTGCGTCGGTAGGGTCCATGGCATTACCGGCTCCGGCTACATGCGCTACTTCGTGAAGGGTACTTCCGGTGTAAATGGCAACTCCCATATCTCCCAATCCGTTTAGCATACCGGCACGGTACATGATGGGGTAAAGAAACATTGAAATTGTTCCGAAGATTACCACTGTAGATACGGCAATAGCTGTCTTGTGACCTTCACATTTCACTACCGGTTCTGCACCCAGTACCGCAGCCGCACCACAGATAGCACTACCCGTTGCAGTCATCAGTGAAGTATCTTTGTCCATTTTCATGGCACGTCCCAACCAGATGCCCAGGAAGATAGTTCCTGCAACTATGATTGTATCGATTATAACCGCAGGTAATCCTACTGCAGCAACTTCAGTAAGTGTCAGTCGGAAACCATATAACACGATACCTGCGCGCAGGATTTGTTTAGTACAGAATTTGATTCCCGGTACCCAAGTTTCGGGTAAATGGTTTCTCAAACTGTTAGCATAAAGCATACCCAATATGATACCTACAATCAGCGGACTGAATGAAAGACTTTTTACAAATGGAATTTCAGCAATGTAGAATGCTGCAAATGAAAATAATGCAATAAGCAAAATACCATGAATGGTATTACCTCTGTTTCCTTTTTCGAACATCGTATAATTTTTTTAATGGTTAATTCTTTTTTTTCGACTGCAAAGGTAGGTCATTATTCAGTGGAAACCTATTGAAAAATATTTATCCGTTATAACCAAAGGTAATAACCTTGAAGTAAACAATTAGTCCTTTCTTCTTTTCTGTCGGTATGCTGTTTGGCTTACTAGAAGTATGAAAAAGAAGAAAGGACTCTAAATGCAGAAGTGCTGCCATAGTTGTCGAAATAAAACTTCAGCAAGTTTTATTGATTTTATCATGATCTTTTGGGAAACTTTACATCAATTTTCTAAAAAAGATGATGATGTTTTTTTGACTGCATGACAACTGTTGCTTAAATAGTTGATAATCTTCTGCTTATAATTTGCAAAATAGAGAGACAAAAAATGGAACACTCATATCTATCAGTATGCCGTGAAAAATAGCAACAGGCATCATATCTTTACCCGAATATCGTGTGATCATGGGTAAGACCACGTCCATGGAGTTTACTCCGGCAGCTGAGATCGGAGCAAGCTTTCCGAAGTATTTGCATAACAATGGTGTTCCAAGCAATGCCATCATTTCACGGAATATGTTAGACAGCAATGCGATTGTTCCTAATTCGGTAGCAAGTTGAAGTCCGATAGAAGCTTCTTTGAACTGAGTAATCAGGATGGACGAGAGCGAATAATAGGCAAATCCGCTTCCTACAGCCATACAGTCGAATATGCTCCAGCGGGAAATCAGCAGGCTGGCAAGTGCCGAAAAGAGCAGCGTACCACATATAGTGGCAAGGGGTATGAGCAAATATTTCAGACGAAGATCGGATATGATATACTTCAAATCCTTGCTCGATCCGATACTTAATCCTACTTGTAGCATCAGTGCATATAAGATATACATCGTCAGGTTACTTTGCTTAAGATCAAAAGGAAGCCATCCCATAACTCCCAATATGCAGCCAGCTACAAAAAACAATAAAACGATAATACTTCCTTTCATTGTTCACCTCCTTTCTTGAAGAAAAATTTCAGCACCATCCACGATGCCAGAATACTGCCGCAGGTAGCAGAAAAAGCCAGTATGGCAGCCTGCCATCCAAATGCAGCCAGATTATTGATAATTAGTTCATTTGAACCGACTGAGATTCCAAGCAGGAACAACAGAAGAAAAATAGTAATCGAAATGGTCTTTTCTGTCTTTTGCAAAAAGGCAATATTTCTGAACAGGTATCCCACAGTGATCCCTGTCAACATAAATCCGATAACAATAAACATATATACGTGATTATGAGGTTAGAAACTTTTGTTATATAGTCTTTGTTGTGCCGTCAGAAGCGGCTGTACCTCATAGAAATCCACTGAACCAATGTATGTGTACGATGCGATAACCGTTGCATATAGGTTCATGCAACAGCAACTTTATGTCGGTATGTATCGCTTTTATATTCATTGGTCAGTTTGGTTTTTGATGGTGCAAAGGTATGATGTTTTTGCATATTTTCCAAATCTTTATGCATAAAAGCAGTACAAACAGTCGAGATTCGCCACAAGCAGGTTGAAATAGAGTATTTTATTATTCGACTGACTCCTGCTTGCAGCGTATCTTCGTAACACGACATACATAAACGGAGAATACCGTTATGAAGAAGAACTGATGCTCCCGGATACTTTTTCGTTGCTGGTAATTCAGTCATAAAGAGAGAAAATCCAGAACCATTCAAGTTACGATGCTGTCGATGTTAGTCATTACATTATCGCAAAGTGTGCAGCCTGCCATCCATAATGCCAGGTTGCTAATAGTCGATTTATTTTGATCCTATTGAAAATCCTAAATATAAAGAGTAAAAGCAAAGTGGTAAATGTAACGGTTTTTTCAGCCCTTATAAAAGAAAAACATGTACGAAAAGATGCCCGATAGCCATACCCATCTATACAAAGGTAAGTAAAATCAGGATATATCAAAAATAAATGATGTATATTTGTGGAGAAAAAACAGACATTAACATGATACGAAATACATTGTTGGCACTTGCCTTAGGAACGGCACTCTGCGGACAGGCTCAGGAAAGTATGAAAGCTGAATTTTGTTCTCCCTTCGACTTTCCGTTGCTGCTAAGTGCAAATTTCGGTGAGTTGAGGCCAAATCACTTTCATAACGGACTAGATATAAAGACACAAGGGGTTACAGGTAAACCGATTCATGCTGTTGCCGATGGATACGTATCACGAATCATGGTATTGCATGGTGGATATGGTCAGGCGATTTTTGTTACTCATCCCAATGGATATACTTCAGTCTACGGACATGTTGTATCTTTTGCTCCGGAAATACAGAAATATGTACGTGCATACCAGTATGAACATGAAACGTTTGTATGTAATCTGTATCCCGAACCTGATAAGTTTCCTGTAAAGGCTGGAGATATCATCGCTTTAAGCGGGAATGAAGGAGCATCGGCAGGACCGCATCTTCATCTGGAATTACGGAGAAACGACAATGGAGATTATGTAGATCCTATGCCATTTTTCAGTCATTATCTGAAGGATACTAGGTCACCGGTAGCTAGTATTGTCGGGCTTTATCCGGTGGCTGGCAAAGGTGTAATAAATGGTTCTTCCAGAAAGAAACTGGTAAATGTAGGAGCTTTGAAGCAGCAGTTTACAGCTTGGGGGCAGATTTATACGGGTATCAGTGCCAAGGACTATATGGACGGAACGTCAAATTTTTATGGAGTGCATTCGGTTACTTTGTATGTAGATTCTGTAAAGGTTTTCAATAGTACAACTGATGAGGTTTCTGCCGATGAGAATCGTATGATAAACGGTTTTACTGATTATGATGAACTGATGCGTACGCGCAGGCTTATCATGCGTTCGTATAAGTTGCCGGGCAATAGGCTTCACCTGATAGAAACCGGTTCAGACCGCGGACTGGTGACTATTGATGAGGAACGTGATTATCATTTCTGCTACGTACTGGAGGATAATTTCGGTAATAAGCGTAAATATCGTTTTACGGTGCGAGGCAAAAAACAGGAGATTCCTCCTTATGTACCCGAAGCCAATAAGATGTTGTACTGGAATAAGACAAATGTTATTCAGGAGCCTGGTATGGAACTGGTTGTACCTAAGGGCATGCTTTACGATGATGCTGAATTGCGGACGAGAGTAATCGGTGATTCCAACAGTATTTCTTTCGATTATGTGCTCGATATCGGACGTACTCCTTTACATAGCTTCTGTGATCTGTCTATTGGGGTACGCCATTTGCCTGTTGCCGATACGACAAAATATTATATTGTGCAGAAAGCTGGAAAATGGCGCTCTTCTATGGGAGGAACGTATCAGAATGGCTGGATAAAGACCAAAGTCCGCACATTGGGAACATTTGCCGTAGGGGTGGATACGATACCTCCTCAGGTTACTCCTTTGGGACAGGGTAGTTGGCGTGTGAACAGAAATATTCGCTTTAAGATCAGTGACGCACAGACTGGTATTCGGGATTATAAAGTATATGTAGACGGCAACTTCGTACTTTTCGGATTGAAGAAAGGTATTCTGATCATTCAGGACCCGGAACGGATAAAAAAAGGTGTGTCTCATAAACTGGAAGTGATAGTGACTGATAATTGTGGTAACGAAACACGAAAACAATATAAATTCTAAATACGTATGATAAAAAAACTAATGTTGACTGCCTGCCTTGTGGTAGCAGCGTGTGTAAACGGTTGGGCATGTACCAACTTTATTGTCGGCAAGAAGGCTTCTGCCGATGGTTCTGTAATCGTATCCTATTCTGCCGATTCGTATGGCATGTTTGGGTTCCTTTGCCATTATCCGGCTGCCGTACATGCAGCGGGTACAATGCGTAATATCTACGAGTGGGATACAGGTAAGTATCTGGGACAGATAAAGGAAGCTAAACAGACCTACAATGTGATAGGAAACATGAACGAGTTTCAGGTTACTATCGGAGAAACTACATTCGGTGGTCGTCCGGAGCTGGTTGACACTACTGGTGTGATGGATTACGGAAGCTTGATTTATGTTGCTTTGCAGCGTTCGCGTACAGCCAAAGAGGCAATCAAGGTTATGACCGATCTGGTAAAGGAATATGGTTATTACAGCAGTGGTGAATCATTTACTATTGCCGATCCGAATGAGGCTTGGATTATGGAAATGATTGGAAAAGGACCAGGAGTGAAGGGAGCTGTATGGGTAGCAGTCCGTATTCCGGACGACTGTATAGCAGCTCATGCAAACCAAAGCCGTATTCATCAGTTTGATATGAACGATAAAGATAATTGTCTTTATTCTCCGGATGTGATTTCGTTTGCACGTGAAAAAGGTTATTTCGATGGAGTAAACAAGGATTTCAGTTTTGCTGATGCTTATTGTCCGCTCGATTTCAGTGGATTGCGTGCTTGTGAGGCTCGTGTGTGGAGTTTCTATAACATGTTCAGCAAAGTAACCGGACAGGCTTATCTTTCTTACATACAAGGTGAAAGCAAAGAACCGATGCCGCTTTATATTAAGCCGGACCGTAAGGTTTCTGTTCGCGATATTCAGCATGCTATGCGCGATCATTATGAAGGTACTCCGCTTGATATTGCCAACGATATGGGAGCTGGAGCATTTAAAATGCCTTATCGTTTATCTCCATTGACATTTGAAGTGGATGGCAAGACTTACTTCAACGAACGTCCTATTTCAACTCAGCAGAGTGGTTTTGTCTTTGTTTCTCAAATGCGTTCTACCATGCCTGATGCCATCGGTGGAGTACTTTGGTTTGGAGTTGATGATGCCAATATGACTGTATTTACTCCGGTTTATTGTAATACCGATAAAGTTCCTGCTTCTTATGCAGAAGGAGAGGGCGACTGTGTGACATTCTCATGGAATTCTGCTTTCTGGATTTACAACTGGGTAGCAGATATGATTCGTCCCCGCTATAGTCTGATGATAGACGATATGCGTACAGTTCAGAATTCATTGGAAGATATGTATGCTGACGCTCAGGAAGGTATCGAGAGTACCGCTATGAAACTGTATACCCAAGATCCTCAGAAAGCAAAAGATTTTCTTACCAATTACACAGGAATGGCTGCTCAGACTGCTGTTGATAGCTGGAAAAAATTAGGTGAGTTCCTGATTGTCCGTTATAATGATGGAGTAGTAAAACGTGTAAAGAATGGTAAGATCGTACGTCCTGAAACAGGAAATACTGCTCCTCTCGATCGTCCGGGTTATCCGCAGGAATTCTTGAATGAGGTTGTAAAAGCTACCGGAGAACGTTATCTGGTGAAATAAGAAATACAAAATGAACAACTAAAAACAGCTGTTCAAGGATTTGTGAGTCATTTTTTTGATTCGATTAACGAGAGAGCTGTTTTTGAATTATCCCCTATAAATAGTGATAATAGAATCATTATTTATGGGGGTATTTTTTTTATATTGATAATGTACTTTTGTAAAAAGAGAAAGATTTATGTGAGAAAATAAGATAAAGAGTACAATGATCGATTAGAAAATGTGATACTATAATTCAAACTTTGTTTTTTTATTTAGAGATGGGGCACAAATAAATTGTGTTAATTTAGTCAGGATACATCGTGAAGATGTATCCTGATTTTTGTATTATCTGACTATTAATAGCTTTCAAACAGGAAATCGCATGTGAATGATTGTTCCCTTATTTAAAGTAGATTCGATTTCACATTCTCCCTGCAATTTATTGCATCTTTCTTTTATCGTTTGTAACCCTAATCCTGCTGTCAAGATATTATGAGATGAGGACGTATCAAATCCTTGGCCGTCATCCTCTACTATAACTTCTATGTCGCTGGGTGTACAACTGACAGTAAGATACATGTTTTGGGCATGTGCATGTTTGATTATATTGGATATGATTTCCTGCAAGATTCTGTATATTTCCAAAATATTTTCTGATGGAATTGATAAATCGTTTATTTCGTCGGCTATATATGGATGCAGGGCTGGAGATTTTAAAGCACTTAGTTTTTCGACGTATAGATTCAGCATTTGATATAAACTGATGTTGCTGAAATTAGGTGTCGATAATTGATGTGATATGTTACGTACGGTTTCTCGTATCACGCCAAGCTGTGCTGCAAGTTGACTGGCATTTGCTTGCTGTAACTGCATTTCAGCTGCCAGCAACTCATTGCAGACATTGTTATGGAGTTCTTTAGAAATATAGTTATTGCTGTCTTCCAGTCCTTTAAGATATCTTTCTGTCATTTTCTTATTCATTTCATCAATTAGCTGCTGGCTTTGTATTTCTTTATTTCTTAGTTCTTTTTCCAGTTCCGATTGACTCAGCTTAAGTGCTACTTTTCTTTTCTGAAGACTGATTATAATGATACAAGATAGTAGTATGATTAGTATTAATATGCTGGAAATAATGTATATACGTGTTTGATATGCTATTTTGTTTTTGGCTTTTTCTGCGTTGAGGCTAATGATTTCCAGATCCTTTTCTTTAGTTTTAAGTTCAGCTTCGAATCCGGCCAGACGATTATGGAAATTCTTGTGTTGGATTTTTTGCTCTGTTTCGTATGCTTCAAGAGCCAATTTGTATGACTCTTTCACGTTGTTTCTTTTGGCTTCTACCTCTGCCAATGCAAGAAGGGACTTGGTGAGTAGCACATTTGGATTTTTTCTGTAAAAATCTAAAGCGTTTGATAGATATTGCTGGGCTTGATCAAGAGAGTCTGTAGCCTGAAAAAGCATATATCCGTACAGGTAATCCAAATTTGCCTTATTGTACTCGTTGCTTGATTGCTTTTTATAGCTTATGGCTTTCTGGTAATATTTGATTGCTGATTTGGTTTCTCCTGTATCATATAGTGCTTTTGCGTAATTGGTATAGATATATAATTTTAGTCCTGCGGGCATATTGTCTTGTAATAACCTGGTAGCTAATTGAAGACTGTCGATGGCATTCTTATAATATTTCCCGTTTGTGAGCAGGATGGCATGGTTACATAAATAACTTATCTTATTGATCTGATAATCGAATGCAAGTGTATCTGTTTGTGGGTATGAAAAAAATCTCCGTGAAAATACTATTGCTTTTTGATTTTCCTCCAGTTCATTGTACAGAGTGGCTATATTGCTGCTGATGATGGCTGAAAGTGTATAATCTTTTTGTTGTTCGGTTATTTTCAAAGCTTTTTTGTACATTAAAATAGCTTTGTCGAGCATGAATGAATTCTTGTATATAACTCCTGATAAGTTATATGATTCAGCCAGTCGGGAAGTGTCATTGGCTTGCTCAAACAGTTTTATAGCTTCGTGAGCAAATTTCTTTGCTTCATCAAGTTTATTGTTTGACCATAGTCCATACGCTATTTCATAGGTAGCAATACTTTCCGATTGTAATAATTTTTTTTGAGCGTCGGATGAAAATCTTCTATCTTTTAAAAGACTGATTTCTTTTTTGACATCCTTAAGTATTGAATATGCTTTATCATACTCTCGTTTCGAATTGAGGTAAGTAGCATAAGTTGTATGTATCTCTACTGCGGCAACTGGGTCGTTTTGGTAATTCACTTGTTGTTTTGCTAGAGAATATATAGAATCCATCCGGTGAAAGTCACCGTTATCGCCGTATTGTTGAATCTGTTGGACAAAATTGTTGGCTGTGATATATCCAGTAAAAATACTTAGAACGAAACTTAAGATTAATTTTTTCATGTAGTTATCCATCCTTTTATAAAAGCCAGGCGCATAAGATGTGAGACATTGATAGCGCCACTTTTTAATAATATGTTTTTTCTCATTGTATCTATAGTGCTTTTGCTGAGGTTAAGTTTTTGGGCTATTTCCTCAGATGTGTACCCACATGATAACATATTGATGATTTCTTTCTCACGAGGGCTTGGTGTATATGCTATCGAATCTGTTGCAGAATGATCTCCTACAAGTGACAATACAATATTGAGTGCTGTGGGAGAGTAGTATTTATTTTTCGTCAATAGGATAGATTCGATTGCTTTTTTTATTTCACTGGTATTGTCATTTTTGGAAACTATACCTGCTACTTCTTTTTTTATTAGCAGTTTTATTATCCAAAACTCCGTATGCATAGTATATACAAGCACAGGTGTCTGAGGTATTTTCTTTTGTAAGTATGGCAGCAGATCTAATGCTGTTTTATCTTGTAGCTCGTAATCGATGATTAAAAGACTAATGGGATTACTTTCTATAAAATTATACAGTTCAGAGTAATGCTTTCCTATTGTGACCTGATACCTTTCATCCGTCATCAGTAGTTGAGCAGTACCTTCTGCTATCATAGGGTGATCGTCCAATATGTAGATATGTTCTTTCATACAAAAGTTTCTGTTTTCTAAAAGATATATTTATTCACTTTTATGTTACAAATATGGCTATTTTATATTTTTTGAACAAATTATTGTTTCTTTTTAATGACATTAAATTCATAATGTAATGATTTTCTTGTCCCATTTGACAATCTGTAAGTGGTTGATTTTTATAAAATCAACTAGGTACATGTCTGTATTTATATGTATTTCTTCAATTAAATTATTTAAACATTTTCTTGTTGTTTATGAATTATTCATGATGTATGGATTTTTATTTTGAAAATGGGGATAAGAAAAAGTAATAAATCAAGATTCAATTTGTTTTTTGCAAAGAATAATTAGGATAATTAGAATGAATCTTTTATTTTTGTTTCGCTAATACAGGAAAAACATCAATAACTATAAAGAATATAAAATCATGGAAAACGAAGAATTGATTAAATTGTGTTCTGATAAAGCTCAGAAATGGTTGACTCCTGCTTATGACGCTGAAACTCAAGCTGAAGTAAAGCGCATGTTGGAAAATCCTGATAAAACAGAATTGATAGAAGCTTTTTATAAAGACCTCGAATTCGGAACAGGTGGCTTGCGTGGTATCATGGGAGTAGGTTCAAACCGTATGAATATCTATACTGTTGGAGCTGCAACTCAGGGATTGTCTAATTATCTGAATAAATGTTTTGCCGGAAAGAAAGATATTTCTGTTGTCGTAGGACATGACTGTAGAAATAACAGCCGCTTGTTTGCTGAAATTTCTGCTAATATCTTTTCTGCTAACGGTATCAAAGTCTATTTGTTCGAAGATATGCGTCCTACTCCGGAAATGTCATTTGCTATTCGTCACTTGGGATGCCAGAGCGGTATTATTTTGACTGCTTCTCATAATCCAAAAGAATACAATGGCTATAAAGCATATTGGGACGATGGTGCTCAGGTGCTTGCTCCACACGATAAGGGAATTATCGATGAAGTAAACAAAATTGCTTCGGCTGCTGATATCAAGTTTGAAGGCAATAAGGAACTGATTCAGATTATCGGAAAAGATATTGATGACGAATATTTGCGTCAGGTTCATACTATTTCTATCGATCCGGAAGTTATCAAGCGTCAGAAAGATTTGAAGATTGTTTATACTCCGATTCACGGAACTGGAATGATGCTGATTCCGCAATCATTGAAACTTTGGGGATTTGAAAATGTACATTGCGTACCCGAACAGATGGTGAAGAGTGGTGATTTCCCAACTGTTGTATCTCCAAATCCGGAAAATGCAGAGGCTTTGACTTTGGCTATTAAGTTGGCTAAGGAAATCGATGCTGACATTGTAATGGCTTCTGACCCAGATGCTGACCGTGTAGGTATGGCTTGTAAAGATGACAAGGGCGAATGGGTATTGATTAACGGTAACCAGACTTGCTTGATATTCTTGTACTACATCATCAAGAATCGTATTGCAATGGGTAAGATGAAAGGTAACGAATTTATTGTAAAAACAATTGTTACTACTGAACTTATCAAGTCTGTTGCTGACAAGAATAACATCAAGATGCTTGATTGCTATACTGGATTTAAGTGGATTGCACGTGAAATCCGTTTGCGCGAAGGTAAAGAACAATACATTGGCGGTGGTGAAGAAAGCTACGGATTCTTGGCAGAAGATTTCGTTCGCGATAAAGATGCTGTGTCAGCATGTTCTTTGTTGGCTGAAATTTGTGCATGGGCTAAGGATCAGGGTAAGACATTGTATGACATTTTGATGGAAATCTATGTAGAATATGGATTCTCTAAAGAAGTGACAGTAAATGTTGTGAAACCGGGTAAGAGCGGTGCAGATGAAATCAAGGCTATGATGGATAACTTCCGTGCTTGTCCTCCAAAAGAATTGGGTGGATCAGAAGTTGTTCTTGTAAAAGACTATAAGACTTTGAAGGCTACTGATGCAAATGGTAATGTAACTGATTTGGATATGCCAGAACCTTCGAATGTTCTTCAGTTCTTCACAGCTGATGGTACTAAGATTTCTGTTCGTCCTTCAGGTACTGAACCGAAGATTAAGTTCTATATGGAAATAAAGGGTGAAATGGGATGTCCTAAGTGCTATGCAGGCGCTAACGCTGATGCAATGGAAAAAGTTGAAGCTGTAAAAAAATCTTTGGGTATCTAAACAGAATATCTGACTGAAATAAAAAAATCCGGCAAGCTTATAAAAAAGCCTGCCGGATTTTTTTTGTATTTACATTGTCGGATAATCCTCATAAAGAAGATACTTTTTTCTTATTTCTTTATATTGATTTAATTTCTTTTGCCAGGCAGAACGGATTTGTTCCTCTGTTTTATTTTTTAGAATATCCAGGCGTACTTGATTGGTTCCCATTAAAAGATCGAACCAGTGTGGGCGTGTGAAAAATTCTTTTTCCGCATGTTTGGTGAGATTTTGAAAATAGTTATAGAACTGGATGACATACTGCAAAGAAAATCCTTTGGGAATATTCTTTTCCGAGCTGAGATTTAATCCGTAACAATATGTATCTTGGTGTAGCGGATGTTTATCAGAGCCTTTCATTGGATGAGGCATAAAACGAAATTTCAGATTTTTTGTTGTCGGGCTTCCTATTATTTGGAACGGAAAATCTGTACCTCTTCCTACACTGACAGATGTTCCCTCAAATGGACAGAGAGAAGGGTAGAGCGCAATAGCCTGATCATTTGGCAGGTTAGGGGAGGGCTTTACTGGTAGTGAATAAGGTTGTCCGTGTTTCCAGTCTTCTATAGTAATAACTTTCAGTGGACACTGGAGATTATTACCTAGCCATCCCTCTCCATTTATCATTTGTGCCAGTTCACCTATCGTACAGCCATGGAGTATCGGGATGGGAAGTATACCTACGAAACTTTTATATTTCATGTCAAGTACAGGTCCGTCTACATAGTCACATGGGTTGGGGCGATCTAAAATAATCAGTTCCTTATTGTTTTCGGCGCAAGCTTGCATGACATAAAACATTGTGCTGATGTATGTATAAAATCTTGCACCTACGTCCTGAATGTCAAAAATCATAATGTCTGTTTGCTGTAGTTGTGACGGTTGAGGCTTTTTATTTTTTCCGTATAAAGAGATTATGGGCACTTGAGTCCGGTAATCTTTACCGTTTTTTATAAATTCTCCCGCATCGGCATCCCCTCTGAATCCATGTTCAGGAGCGAATACCTGAGTAATATGCACTCCTTTATTGTATAAAGTATCCAGAAGGTGTACGTTCTGTACAAGGGAGGTTTGGTTTACAACCAATGATATACGTTTGTTTTCAAGCAGGGGAAATAATTCCTCCAGTCTGTCGGCTCCGTTTTTTACTTGTGCGGTTGCTTGCAGAACTGCCAGCCAGCAAATGAATAAAGTAATATATTTCATATCGGATGATTTTTTTCACTATCTTTGTTTCACACAAAGGTAATAATAAAAGAATAATTACATGGATCCACTGTTGTTAATAGACAAATATTATCCTGAAGATAATGAGTTAAAGCATATTTTGTTGAAGCATAGTCGTTCGGTAGCAGATAAAGCCCTTGCAATGGCACGGAAGCACCCTGAGTTGAATCTGGATTTACAATTTATAGAAGAGGCTGCCATGTTGCATGATATCGGTATCTTTCAAACTGATGCCGAGGGAATCTGTTGCTTTGGAAAGTACCCCTATATTTGTCATGGATATTTAGGAGCAGAACTGGTTCGTAAAGAAGGATTTCCGAAACATGCTTTGGTATGCGAACGCCATACGGGAGCCGGATTATCTCTGCAAAATATCATACAGCAAGATTTGCCTGTTCCACATCGCGAAATGACTCCGGTCAGCCTTGAGGAGCAAATAATTTGTTTTGCAGACAAATTTTTTTCAAAGTCCAAACTGGATCATGAAAAAGGAATTGAAAAAGCCCGAAAAAGTGTTGCACGATATGGCGAAGAGGGTGGTAAACGTTTTGACTATTGGTGCGAACTCTTTTTATAGTCTTAAAAATAAATTAAAAACAGTAGCTCTTGTGTTTATTTGAGAGAGAATGCTTACTTTTGCACTGCATTGTGTAAAAGATTAATGAATGGCGTCATTTAAAAAAACTACATATCTGCTGTTGTTTCTGTTCTTTGTAGGATTTTTTTTCTCTTTGTATGCTGAGACTCAGCGTGTGAGAGGGAAAAGATCGCGAGGTAACAGAACAGAACTTCGTACGGATTCGCTTGCTGCCGATTCTTTAAAAAATGATTCATTGACAGTAGATTCATTAGGACTTGATTCTATTGGAGCAGATTCACTGGCTCTTGATACAACTCCTAAAAAAGAACCTCTGGATGCTCCGGTTATTTACGAAGCAGCCGATTCTATCGTGTTTACTAAAGGAGGTTTCGCTCATTTGTATGGTGATGGAAAGGTGAATTACCAGAACATTGAATTGACTTCCGAGTTGATTACAATGAATATGGACAGTAGTACGGTGTATGCCCGTGGTGTGGCAGATACTACTGGTGTAGAGCAGGGTACTCCTATATTTAAAGACGGAGAAACACCTTACGAGTCGAAGACCATGCGTTATAACTTCAAAACGAAAAAAGGATTCATCAATAGCATTGTAACGCAGCAGGGAGAAGGATATGTTACCAGTGAGAATGCCAAAAAAGGAGCAGACGATGAGATCTATATGACTCAGGGTAAATATACCACCTGTGATAATAAGGAACATCCGCATTTTTATCTTAAATTGTCTATGGCGAAGGTACGTCCTAAAAAGGATGTCGTTTTTGGTCCTGCACAACTTGTGGTCGAAGATGTACCTCTTCCGATAGCTGTTCCTTTCGGTTTCTTCCCGTTCAGCAGCAGTTATTCTTCTGGTTTCGTTATGCCTACCTATGGTGATGAAATGAACCGTGGTTTCTACTTGCGTGACGGTGGATATTATTTTGCCATTAATGATAAAATAGACCTTAAGGTTTTGGGAGAAATATATACCAAAGGTTCCTGGGGACTGTCTGCCGCATCCAATTATAATAAGCGTTATAAGTATAGTGGTTATTTTAATGCAAGTTATCTGGTAACGAAGACAGGCGAAAAGAATATGCCCGATTATGCTGTATCAAAGGACTTCCGTATTCAGTGGAGTCACCGTCAGGACTCAAAAGCTAGCCCGAACAGCTCATTCTCGGCAAGTGTAAACTTTGCAACCAGTAGCTACGACCGTTCAAGTTTGAGCTCATTGTACGACCCTTCGGCATATAGTAACAATACCAAGGCGTCAAGTATCAGCTATTCACGTAACTTTCCTGAAATCGGATTGAATATTTCGAGTACATTCAATATTACTCAGAATACAAGGGACTCTTCTGTTAATATGACCTTGCCCGACTTGAACATTTCGTTGAGCCGTATTTATCCGTTCAAGCGTAAGAAGGCAGCGGGTGACGAACGTTGGTATGAGAAGATTTCATTCCAGTACACGGGTGCTTTGACAAATAGTGTAGACACAAAAGATAATCTGCTTTTCAAGACTCCTTTCTCTCAGTGGAAAACCGGTATGAAGCATACCATTCCGGTGGAGGCTACCTTCAATCTGTTCAAGTACATCAATATTACTCCTTCGTTTAACTATACCGAACGCTGGTATACACGTAAGGTCATGCAGAGCTACGATCAGCGAGCTCAGGAGGTAGTGAAGGATACGGTCAACGGCTTCAATCGTGTGTACGATTATAACATGTCAGTTTCCATGAATACGAAACTGTATGGTATGTATAAGCCCCTGTTCATGAAGAGCAAAGAAATTGTATTGCGTCATGTCATTACTCCTTCTGTAAGTTATACCTATACGCCTGATTTCGGAAAATCGCGTTATGGTTATTACGAAACTTATACATATACCGACGAAAACGGTGAAGTACGTATGGCTGAATATTCACCATACGAAGGCTCTCCATACAGTTATCCGGGAAAAGGTGTTTCTCAAAACGTCAGCTTTTCGCTGAAAAATAATCTGGAGATGAAAATGGCTTCCGACAAGGATACTACCGGATATAAGAAAATCAGTCTGATTGATGATTTGAGTGGAAGTTTGTCATACGATATTGCCCAGAAGCGGTGGAGTAACCTTTCGTTGACTGCCCGCTTGAAACTGACCAAGAGCTATACCTTCAACATGAATGCAACGTTTGCCACTTATGCTTATAAGTTCGACGAAAATGGTAAAGTTGTAGAGAGCGATCGTACCGAATGGTCTTACGGACGTTTCGGACGATTCCAGGGATATAGCGGATCATTCTCGTATACCTTGAACAACGATACGTTTAAGAAACTGTTTGGTAAGGGTGATGATAAAGATAAGGAAAAAGACAAGAAAGATACGGATACGGAAGAAGATGATGAAGATTTGGAAGAAGAAACTGATAAACAATTGAATTCTGGTACCCGCAAGACAGAAAATGCAACACTCGATCCAGATGGTTATCTTGCATTTAAGCTTCCATGGAGCTTGAGCTTGAGTTATAGTTACAGTATCCGTGAAGACAGAAGCAAGCAGATTAATATCAAAACCATGCGTTACCCATATTCTCTGACTCATTCGCTGAATATTTCAGGTAATATAAAGATGGGTAGCCGATGGAATGTAACTTATTCTAGTGGTTATGATTTTACTTCGAAGGAAATGTCTATGACTACAGTAAACATAACTCGTGACTTGCACTGTTTCAATATGAGTTGCGGTTTGGTTTTCGGTCCGTATACATCATATAACTTCTCGATTCGAGCTAACTCGACTATGTTGACCGATGCCTTGAAATGGGATCAGCGTAGTAATACGGGTAGTCAGGTTACCTGGTATTAATAATATACATTTGTTGAGCGATAATATGAAAAGAGCCGCGGAAAACAATTCTGCGGCTCTTTTCATATCCATAGGTAAGTTTCACCATTTGATTGGTTCTTCGCCATGCTGAATCAGATATTCGTTTGCGCGGCTGAAATGTTTGTTTCCGAAAAAGCCGTGGTAGGCAGAAAGCGGCGAAGGGTGTACAGATGTCAGAACCAAATGCTTGTTGCGGTCTATAAAAGCCCCTTTCTTTTGTGCATACGCTCCCCATAAAATAAATACCAGATGCTCCCGGTTTTCGGCTAAAGCTCGGATTGCTGCATCCGTAAATTCCTCCCAACCTTGACGTTGGTGTGAGCCTGCCTGATGAGCACGGACAGTCAGTGTGGCATTGAGTAGCAAGACACCTTGTTCTGCCCAGCGGGTAAGATTTCCAGTTGTTGGTATGGGAGTACCTAAGTCATCATGTATTTCCTTGAAAATATTTTGCAGCGACGGAGGAAAAGGAATACCGTCGTTTACGGAGAAACAGAGGCCATGTGCTTGTCCGGGACCGTGGTATGGGTCCTGACCAATGATAACTACTTTTACTTTGTTGTAAGGGCAGAGATTGAAAGCATTGAATATCAATTTTCCCGGAGGATATACGGTCGTAGTCTGATACTCCCGGCGAACAAATTCCGTCAGGCGGATAAAATAGTCTTTATCAAATTCAGGAGTCAGCACTTGCTTCCATGATTCTTCTATCTGTACATTCATATTGTCTGAAAATTTTATTGTATATAAGTGAAAATGCGTTGCTTTGTTGCTGCTAAATCAGACAAATGTAGTAAAAAAGATATAAATACAGTATTGTGTGGAAGAACTTTTTCAGGAAGCCTGATTCCCTTTACAGGTATCTGTGGAGGGGATAAAGATTTTTAATCAATGAAATATGTTATTATGCAAAAAACATCACCTTCTTTTACCTGATTCTTCTCGATATTTTTTGAAAATCTGTACAAATTCTTTTCAGGATTTCAAGAGTGAATTTTTATTCTTCTATGAGGGTTGGCAGGAGGTATAACTAAAAAACGGCCAATATTTCTTATGTTGTAATATTTTACCTCATAAAGAAATATTTGCCGGTAGAAAATCATTCAGTGTATTTGTATTTCGCATCAAATAAGTTGCATACCCAGCTCAGCACATTCCCGACGCATCTCTTCGGGCCATATGCTAGCTTGTATTTCACCGATATGCGCTTTTCGTAAATACAGCATACAGAGGCGCGACTGTCCGATACCTCCTCCAATACTAAGCGGAAGAGAACCTTCCAACAAACGTTTGTGGAAGTAAAGTTTAGTTCTTTCTTCCTTTCCTGCCAGTTCCAGCTGTTTTAGTAAAGCTGCTTTGTCAACACGAATACCCATTGATGAAAGCTCGATTGCTCTTCCAAGTACACTGTTCCAGATGAGCAGGTCACCATTCAGTCCCGGAAGTCCTGTTTTCGGATCAATAGTTGTATAGTCATCATAGTCCGGGGCACGTTTGTCGTGTGGATTTCCGTCACTCAGTTTGCCACCGATACCGATGATAAATACGGCTCCGTATCGTTCGGTAATCAAATCCTCACGTTCTTTAGGGGTTTTGTCCGGATACATATCAAGCAAATCCTGCGAATGGATGAAATGGACATCGTGAGGCAAGAATGAACTGATTTGCGGATATACTTCACAAATCATATATTCAGTACGGCGCATGGCCGAATAAATACGGGTAACGATACTCTTCAGGAAATCTACGGTTCGCTGTTCTGGAGTGATGACACGCTCCCAGTCCCATTGGTCTACATAAAGCGAATGCAGGTTTCCCAGTTCTTCGTCGGCACGGATTGCATTCATATCGGTATAAATGCCATAACCTGGTTCTATATTATAGTCGGCAAGAGTTACCCGTTTCCATTTGGCCAGCGAGTGTACCACTTCGGCACGTTGTTCGCCCAAATCCTTTATAGGGAAGGTTACAGGGCGCTCTATTCCATTCAAATCATCATTCATTCCCATACCGGTCAGGACAAAAAGCGGTGCCGTAACACGGCGTAAACGCAGTTCAGAAGACAGGTTTTGCTGGAAAAATTCTTTTATTTGTTTTATACCCAACTCGGTTTGCTTCATGTCAAGCAAAGGTTGATAGTTGGTAGGTTTTATTAGGTAACTCATGTCTTTTTAATTTTCTGTATTTAAATATGTAGGCAAAGATAATTATATTTTGTAAAAATGCAATGTATTTGTTTGAAATATTATCATTGTGTGATGATTTTCTTTGTTTTTATTAATAAAATGGTAATTTGTTGTGTGTAAAAGTTTTATTCCTCTCTTATTTTTTTTCTCGAATATTAGGACGAAATACAGAATAATTGTATTTTTGCCATGGTTTTAGAAAATATGCACCCATAGTTCAATGGATAGAATAATGGATTCCGGTTCCATCGATTGGGGTTCGACTCCCCATGGGTGTACTAATGTAGTTTGAAAAGATTCTGATTATCAGAATCTTTTCTTTTTTTACGACGATTGCTTTCTCTGACAGAAAGTAATCTTTTCTTAAATTATAATGGATTGTCCATTTTGGGGATTGGCGAAATATTCAGAATGAATTTATTTTCCGCAATTAAGTGACAAACAGATTTCTGTTGGAAATATCTGTAAAAGCTTCTCTTTTATTTGTACCTTGTAGATAAAAATACTCCCAGCATAACCAGCAATACACCGATGAAGGCATAAATAGTCAACGTCTCGTTTAATACGACAAAGGCTGCTAAAGTAGTGAATAATGGATTGAGATATAAATAGTTTGATGACATTATCGTACCGAGATGCATCAATACCATATTCCATACAACAAAGCAGACCAATGAAGCTAGAAGACTAAGGAATAGAAGGTTGATGAATACTTCAGGACGGAGAAATCCCTCCAGTGGAAAAGAAAAAGGATGGATGATGAAAGCCGGAAGTATTCCTAAAGTTCCGTAGAAAAATATTTTGCGGGTAATGAATATAGAGCGGTATTTCTTCGAGAGTTTATTGATTATAAGACTGTAAAAGGCCCAGGATAATGCAGCTGCCAGTGTCAGAAAGTCTCCGATGGGGGAGAGTTTCAGAATCACGCTGCCATTGAATATAAGTATAGCTACGCCAATGAGTGCTGCTATAGATCCCAGAAGCCAGTTGTGGCTGACTTTATTATTTCTATCTGTCAGGAGTGATAGTCCCGTAGTTAGCAGAGGAGTAGCACATATTATAAAGGCTACATTAGTAGTCTGGGTAAATTTTAAGGCAGTATTTTCGGTCAGGAAATACAATGTACCTCCAGTTAGTCCGGCAGCAAACATAGTAAGTTCGTCTTTGATGCTGTCTGAAAAAATCTTGCGAGGAGAGATGAACCATATTCCGATATATGCAATAATGAAGCGGAGAAGAAATATTTCCTGAGGTGACAATCCGTTGTTTATCAGAATTTTTGTAGATATGAATGTGGTTCCCCATACCGCTACGGTGAGAATAGCCAGAATGTGATATTTTGCCTTTAATGAACTTGTCATATTAATTTATGTAATACTTGCTGCTGTAAATATGCGCAAAATTAGATATATTTTCCATATTTCTGAGACTATATCAGATACTAATTGGTCAGCTGACAATAGTAAAAATAGAAAAGGCTGCTTCATCACGAGGCAGCCTTCCCGAATATCCAATTGAATTTGTTAGGGTTAGTATAAGCATTTGTAAATGCTCAATTGCAAATATACGATTTTATTTGATTGCTTGATAAAAATCTTTCCAATTCTTGCTGAAATCTGACATAGAATGGAAAAGATAATTAGCTCCTTCGTCCAGTAAGACTTTATCGGGCAGAGGACCAGTATTTACAGCTACTGTAAAGATACCAGCAGCTACACCAGCACGTACTCCGAGAGGAGCATTTTCTACAACGATAGCTTCATTGGCTTTGACACCGGCTTTCTGAAGTCCCATCAGATAAGGTTCCGGATTGGGCTTTCCATATTTTACATCGAAAGCTGTTACCATAAGCTCGCCTTTGAAAATATTTGGAAAATTTCTGTTCAAGCGTTCCAGCAATGATTTCTGTCCTGAGCCTGTTACTACCACTGGAATCAAATTGTCTTCCTTTATCTGATTGAGCAGTTCGAGTGCTCCCGGCATTCGTTCGGCCTTAGGAAGGGAATTGAAAATATCGCTTTTAGTCTGATAGATTTCTTTTATTTCCTCTTCGGTTGCTTCTCTATGACGCTGTCGGGTACTTACTATATTGATTGTTGATGCCCCTGTACGTCCTTCGTGCATATATGCTTCTTCTGGACTCAGATGCATACCGTACTGCTTCATGGCTTCGTGCCAGGCTGCTGCATGATTTTTCATGGAATCGAATAATACACCATCCATATCAAACAGTACAGCTTTCAGGTTCAGTTTATCAAAATGATGGGTTGTGAGATAATTTTCTATTGCTTGTTGGAACATCTTTTTCAGTTTAAGAATAAACTACATATGTGTAAATAATGAAAAAATGAATAATGATAAATGAAGAGCGGTATTGATACTGGTTACCGCTTTCCACTTATCATTATTCATTTTTTATTGTTTAATTTTTATTTTAAACGAGCTTGAATAGCCTTAGTTTCTTCTTCATATCCAGGTTTATTCAACAAAGCAAACATGTTTTTCTTGTAAGCTTCTACACCTGGCTGGTTGAACGGATTAATTTCAAGCAGATAGCCGCTGATACCGCAAGCTTTTTCGAAGAAATAAATCAATTGTCCCAGATAGTATTCGTTCAGTTTTGGAACACTTACGCGCATGTTAGGTACTCCACCGTCAACGTGTGCCAGCTGAGTTCCAAGTTCTGCCATTTTATTGACTTCGTCTACGCGTTTTCCTGCCAGGAAGTTCAAGCCGTCCAGATTTTCTTCGTCTGAAGGTACATGAAGTTCGTGGTTAGGAGTTTCAACAGAAATCACAGTTTCATAGATGGTACGTTCACCTTCCTGAATCCATTGTCCCATAGAGTGCAGGTCAGTAGAGAAGTCTACAGAGCTAGGATAGATACCCTTGTGATCTTTACCTTCAGATTCTCCGTAAAGCTGTTTCCACCATTCCATGAAATAATGCAACTTAGGCTGGAAGTTTACCAGAATTTCAATCTTCTTTCCGTTCTGATACAGTTCGTTACGAGTTGCTGCATAAAGAGCGGCAGGATTTTCCATCATATTCTGGTTAGCACAAACTTCTTCCATCTTGCGCGCACCTTCTACCAACTGGTCGATATCGATACCTGCTACAGCGATAGGCAATAATCCTACTGGAGTCAGAACAGAGAAACGACCACCTACATTATCAGGAATAATGAATGATTTGTAGCCTTCTTTGTCAGCAGTTACGCGAGCAGCACCTTTCTTTGCATCAGTTACGGCAACGATAACCTTACGTGCCATTTCTTTGCCGCGCTGGTCTTCGCATTGTTTTTTCAGCAGGCGGAAAGCCAAAGCTGTTTCAGTAGTAGTACCTGATTTAGAAATATTGATTACACCGAATTTCTTGTCTTTCAGGAAAGAAGTCAACTCGTACAAGTAATCTTCACCAATGTTGTGTCCGGCAAAGATGATAGTAGGCTGTCCTGCTTTCTTTTCTTGCAACCACAAGAAGCTGTTGGACATAGCTTCGATAACGGCGCGGGCACCCAGATAGCTTCCGCCGATACCAGCAACAACTACAACTTCACAGTTTTCGCGCAGAACCTGTGCTGTAGCTTTTAAGTCGTCCAGATGTTCTTTAGTAATGGAAGAAGGCAAATGTAACCAGCCCAGGAAGTCGTTTCCCAGTCCTGTACCTTTTTCCAATGTTTCCATACATGCTCTTACCTTAGGTTCGTAAGCAGCTAGTTTGTCTTTGGAAATAAAACCTAAAGACTTGTTGATGTCAAGTTTAATATTTTCCATAAATATTCTTCTTTATTATCTGAATGAATCAGTCAGTAATTTGATTTCAATCATTGGAGAAATCCGTTCATACAAAATGTTGTAAACGGCGTCTACTATCGGCATATTGACGTGCAGATGCTTGTTCAGTTCCTTGATACATTTGGTTCCGTAATAGCCTTCGGCTATCATTTCCATTTCTATCTGTGCGCTTTTTACCGAATATCCTTTTCCTATCATTGTTCCGAATACACGGTTACGGCTGAAGTTGGAATATGATGTAACCAACAGGTCACCCAAGTAAGCCGAATCGTTTGTACACCGGTCTACCGGATGTACTGTATCGAGAAAACGGTTCATTTCCTGAAGAGCATTCGAAACCAGTACTGCCTGAAAGTTATCTCCGTATTTCAGGCCGCTGCATATTCCGGCAGCTATGGCATACACATTCTTCAAAACAGATGCATATTCTATACCTGCTACATCGGTATTGACCGATGTCTTGATATAGTGTCCCGAAAGCTGTCGGGCAAACATCTTCGCTTTTTCAATGTCTTTACATCCGACGGTCAGATAAGACAAGCGTTCCAATGCCACTTCTTCTGCATGACATGGACCAGCCAGTACAGCAATGTTCTCTTCTGGAACATCGTACATTTTATGAAAGTAGTCGGACACAATCAAGTTTTCATCGGGAACAATTCCCTTGATTGCCGTCACAATGAATTTATCCTTGAGTTTTGTCTTTAGCTTTTTAAGGTGGCTTTTCAGATATGGCGAAGGAGTTACGAATATTAGTGTATCCGATTCCTTTACTACCTTATTTATATCTGATGAAAAGTTGATGCACCTCATGTCGAAGCGCACACTAGTCAGGTAAGCCGGATTATGCCCCAGACGCCGAAATTCTTCAATTCGGTCGTCGCGGCGCATATACCAGTTTATCGAGTCGGCCTGGGACAATATAATTTTGGCTATTGCCGTTGCCCAGCTTCCTCCACCCATGATTGCTATTTTCCCGGGGAGTTTCATTTTAGCCTATTTTCTGTATCCAGCCAGCTACTTCGTCGACGCTAGGATTCTTCAATTCTAATTTATATTTTTTATTCACTCCGCAGATGTCCTGATGTAATTTTTGCGGATTAACATCTTTCATGTCTGAAACCAAGTTGTAACCGGCTTTCTGAATCACCGGAACCCATTCTTCGGCAATACCCAGTTCCATGAACTTAGCAGGAGCATCTTTCGGGATAACCTTTTCCGGACGCATCTGCGGGAAGAACAATACTTCCTGAATAGTGCTTTGTCCTGTCATCAGCATGACCAGACGGTCCATACCGATTCCCATACCAGAAGTAGGAGGCATACCGTATTCCAGTGCGCGAACAAAGTCTTTGTCGATAATCATAGCCTCGTCGTCACCCTTTTCGCTCAGACGCATCTGTTCTTCGAAACGTTCAAGCTGGTCAATCGGGTCGTTAAGTTCTGAATATGCGTTACAAAGTTCTTTTCCGTTAACCATCAACTCGAAACGTTCTGTCAGATCCGGATTGTTGCGATGACGTTTAGTCAGCGGTGACATTTCGATAGGGTAATCAGTGATGAAAGTAGGCTGGATATAATTTCCTTCGCAAAATTCGCCGAAGATTTCGTCTATCAGCTTGCCTTTTCCCATTGTATCGTCTATCTCCATGTTCAGTTTCTGGCAGACTTCGCGGATCTGTTCTTCATTCATTCCGGTGAGGTCGTATCCTGTAAATTCTTTGATTGAATCGAGCATGGTAACACGCTTGAACGGAGCCTTGAAGTTGATTATGTTATCACCTACCTTAACTTCTGTTGTACCGTTTACATCCATACAGATCTTTTCGATCATATTTTCAGTAAACTTCATCATCCAGTTGTAATCCTTGTAGGCTACGTAAATTTCCATACAAGTGAATTCTGGGTTATGAGTACGGTCCATACCTTCATTACGGAAGTTCTTTCCGATTTCGTATACACCTTCAAATCCACCTACGATCAGACGTTTCAGGTAAAGTTCGCTGGCAATACGCATATACAAAGGAATATCAAGTGCATTATGGTGAGTAATGAACGGACGTGCCGCAGCTCCTCCGGCGATAGATTGCAGGATAGGAGTTTCAACTTCGATGTATCCTTTCGAATTGAAATACTCACGCATAGAGTTATATACCTTATTGCGTTTCAGGAATATATCTTTTACTCCATCGTTTACTACCAGGTCTACGTAGCGCTGGCGGTAACGGAGTTCTGGATCATCGAATTTATCGTAAGCTACACCATCTTTATATTTTACGATAGGAAGCGGGCGGATAGATTTTGACAAAACTGTCAGTTTCTGTGCATGGATAGAAATTTCACCCATCTGAGTACGGAATACGAAACCTTCAATGCCGATAAAATCACCCAGGTCGAGCAGACGTTTGAATACTACATTGTATAAATCCTTGTTTTCATCAGGGCATATATCATCGCGGGTAATGTATATCTGAATACGACCTTTAGAGTCTTGTAACTCAACGAAAGAAGCCTTACCCATAACACGGCGTGACATGATACGTCCTGCAACAGATACTTTGCGCGGTTCTGCCTCGTCATCCTTAAATTCGGCTTTTATATCAGTCGAAAATGCATTGGTTACATACTCGGCAGCAGGGTACGGATCGATGCCCATCGCTCTCATTTCATTCAGACTGTTACGTCTGATAATCTCCTGTTCACTTAGTTCTAATACGTTCATTTGTTGATACATTAACTCAATTTCGCTACAAAAATAACAAAGTTTTTGTAAACAACATCTAAATCAGGCTACTTTTATTACCTTTGGACGTACTGAATTTATGGAAACGGATATGGAAATGAATAAACAAACATCATTTATAAAGGTGACAGTCTTACAGACAGATATAGTTTGGGAGGAGGCGAAAGTAAACCGTATGGCTGTAGAACAGCTGATAGAAAAGCATTGTGATACGGATTTATTTGTTTTACCAGAAATGTTTTCTACCGGCTTCAGTATGAATCCGATGGAAATAGCCGAGGATGAAGGAGGAGAAACTTTGCAATGGATGTGCCGGATTGCTGCTTTGCGTCAGTGTGCTATAGCCGGAAGTCTTTCGGTTAGAGAGGCAGGGAAATTTTACAACCGTTTCTATTTTGTATGTCCTGACGGTACGGTGTATCATTATGATAAGCGGCATTTGTTTGGTTTTGGGGGTGAAGATAAGCAATACACTTCGGGAGATGAAAGAGTGATTGTTTCTTATAAAGGTTTTCGCTTTCTTTTACAAATATGTTACGATTTACGCTTTCCTGTATGGTCGCGTTGCCGGAATGATTATGATGCGGTTATATATGTAGCCAACTGGCCTGCCAGTCGCCGGGAAGTATGGAATATATTGCTGAAAGCTCGGGCACTTGAAAACCAGTGTTATGTAATAGGAGTGAATCGGGTAGGAAATGATCCGCAATGTCTGTACGATGGTGGAAGTATGATAATCAGTCCTTATGGTAAGATATTGGTTGCGTGCACTGACGGTAAAGAAGAGGTAGCAGGAGCATTGCTTGCCCGTGAACCATTGGACAGCTTCAGAAAACGTTTTCCTGTTTTAGATGATGGAGATGACTTTGAACTGCTATAGATGAAATAGGCATTTATTAAAGACAGAAATATTATGATGAATATTAAGAAACTTATTTCTGCTTCCATGGTTGCTGTAGCGTTAAGCGGATGCCAGAGAGAGGCTGTAAAACCAAATGTGTTGTTTATTTTAGTCGATGATATGCAGGCTGATGCCATTGCTGCATTGGGGAACAGAGATACCTATACTCCGAATATCGATAGACTGATTAATGAAGGTATGGCGTTTACAAGAACCTATACCAATGGAGCTTTGTGTGGAGCTTTATCCATGCCTAGTCGTGCTATGTTACTTACCGGAAGGGGAGTGTTCGAAGTGCAGAGTGATGGAATGAAGATACCTGTTTCGCAAATCACATTGCCTGAGCATTTGAAAAACAATGGTTACCGGACATTTGCTACGGGGAAATGGCATTCAGACCATGCTTCGTTTGCTCGTTCCTTTACCGAAGGAGATAATATCTTTTTCGGAGGAATGCATCCTTATGAAGAAAATGGACATTGTGCTCCTCGCTTACATCATTTTGACCCGACTGGAAAATATGATGAGCCGCCTTTTGTAGGGCAAAACTTTTCTTCGAAAATGTATGCTGATGCAGCCATAAATTTTCTGAAGACTACGGAACATAATAATAAGCCGTTTATGGCATTTGTCTCTTTCACTTCTCCTCATGATCCGCGAAATATTCTGCCTGATTATGGAAAGAAATATTGTCCGGCGGAACTTTCTGTTCCAGATAATTTTCTGCCAGAGCATCCGTTTGATAATGGAGAATTAAATATTCGGGATGAACAATTGTTACCTGTCCCCCGTACTCCTGAGCAGTTGAAGAAAGAATTGTCTTTATATTATGGAATGGTAAGTGAGGTTGATTTACAGATTGGAAGAGTTGTAGATGCTTTGGAAGAAAGTGGAAATATGGATAATACGATTATTGTATTTGCATCAGATAATGGACTGGCTATGGGGCAGAATGGACTAATCGGTAAACAAAGTCTGTATGAGCATAGCGTTGGAGTACCGATGGCTATCATCACTCCGGATGGTTTGTCGTCAGGTAAACGTTCAGATGCTTTGTGTTATTTGTATGATCTTTATCCTACCTTGTGTGATTTGATGGGATTGGACGTACCTGTATCCGTTACTGGCAAGTCGTTGAAACCGGTTATGGAAGGAAAACAGGAACAGATACGTGAACAGGTTTTTCTTGCTTATTCCAATCAGCAGCGAGCTGTAGTTTCTGGTGATTATAAGTATATTATTTATAATGTGGAAGGTAAGATAACCGAACAGTTGTTCAATTTACAGAAGGATCCGGGAGAACTGGTAAATCTGGCTGATGAGTTAACTGAAAAGAAGAATGAACTTCATGATTTGTTGATGAATCAAATGGTAGAGAATCATGATTTTTGTGACTTGACTCAACCTTTGTGGTGGAAAGATGGACATAAACTTACTTGGGATGAGTTAATTAACTTATATGTTTTCGAGTGAGAATTTGCTGTGATAAGTTAAAGCTGTTAGATATGATGAACTGGAAATATTTACTGACAGGTGTGTTGGCTGGTAGTACATTAGCCTTACGGGCTGCTGGCGAAGCAAAAGATGAACGTCCGAATATATTATTTATTTTAAGTGACGACCATACTTCTCAAACTTGGGGTATTTATGGTGGTATTTTATCAGAATATGCCCAGACAGAGAATATTCGTCGGCTTGCCGATGAAGGGGCAGTCTTGGATAATTGTTTCTGTACAAATTCTATATCTACACCGAGTCGTGCTGCTATATTGACAGGAAGGTATAGTCATTGCAATGGGGTATATACATTAGACGATACCTTGGATGTTTCCTTGCCTACTTTTGCGAAAGAATTACAGAAGGCTGGATATCAAACCGGACTGGTAGGAAAGTGGCATTTGAAATCACAACCTCAGGGTTTTGATTATTATTCTGTATTTCATGATCAGGGAGAATATCGTGATCCTACTTTCAAGAATAGTGATGATCCTTGGCCGGGACAGCGTAATTTTGGAGAGCGTATACATGGTTTTTCCACTGATATTGTAACAGAAAAAGCTATCAGATGGATGAAAGCTCAGGATAAAAGTCAGCCTTTTTTGATGTGTTGTCATTTTAAGGCCACACATGAGCCTTATGATTTTCCGGAACGTATGCGACATTTATATGATGGCGTAGTGTTTCCTGAACCAGAGAATTTGTTAGACTGGGGGCCTGAAACCAACGGACGTACTTTCGTCGGACAAAAACTGGAAACTATCGGACACAATTGGGAGGTGGCTTCGGCTGATCCAGATAAATGGTGGTGTCGTTATCCGGAACTTCCTTTTACGGCAAAAGGAATGAGCCGGATTGCTGCAAGAAAAGCTATTTATCAAAAACTGATTCGAGATTATTTACGCTGCGCTGCTACGGTAGATGATAATATTGGAAAACTGTTGGATGCTTTAGACGAAATGGGGATTGCAGATAATACTATTGTTGTCTATGTTGCCGATCAGGGATACTTTTTAGGAGAGCATGGATTTTATGACAAACGGATGTTTTATGAAGAATCGGCACGTATGCCATTTGTTATCCGTTATCCCAAATGTATTCCGGCTGGCAAGCGTGTGAACGAACTTGTTTTGAATGTAGATTTTGCTTCTACATTGTGTGATTTTGCCGGAGTAAAATCTCCGGAAGGTACACAGGGCAGAAGTTTTAAAGATGTTCTGGCAGGAAAAACTCCTAAGGACTGGCGGAAGAGTATTTATTACCGTTATTGGACTCAACATGATATCCGTCCGGCCCACATCGGTGTACGTAATGAGCGTTATAAGTTGATATTTTTGTATGGTGACCGATTGAATATGACTGGTTCTTCAGACTATAAATCAACTCCATCTTGGGAGTTTTATGATTTACAGAAAGATCCGAAAGAAAACCATAATGCTTACGGGGAGAAAGAATATGAATCGGTAATTCGTGAAATGAAAAAAGAAATGATGCGCTTGCGCGAAGAGGTGAAAGATACGGATGAGGGAGAAATAAGAATGATGGAAATTTTAAGAAAAGAAGGACTGGAAAAATAAGTCTTTATAATTGATATATAGGTTGTTAAACAAAGATGAAGATGTTCTCTCCGATTCATGATATCGAATCGGAGAAAATGTCCTCATCTTTTTAATTTTTATGTACGAACTTTCAGGAAAAGATGAAGATGTTTTCATTAAAATAAGCTGAAAAACAGATGCGCATTTGTTGAAAGTGCATAAAAAACGTATCTTTGTACATCTTTCGTCTCAAAATAAAAACAATCAGATTTTATGTATACGAATAAAGAAATATGGAATGTCACTTACCCGATATTCTTGGGGTTGCTTGCGCAAAATGTTATCAATGTCACCGACACGGCTTTTTTAGGACATGTGGGTGAGGTAGCTTTGGGTGCAGCCGCAATGGGAGGACTGCTATATATCTGTGTATATACCGTAGCATTCGGGTTCAGTGTCGGTTCGCAGATTTTGATAGCCCGTCGTAATGGGGAAGGGAATTTTCATGCCATAGGACCGGTTATGTGGCAGGGTACGGCATTCAGTTTGGGGATGGGAGTAGCTTTACTTGCCATATTGCTGGCATGTGCCGAACCATTGATTCGTCTGCTGATTACTTCGGATACTATTTTTCATGCTACATACGAGTTTTTTACATGGCGTATCTGGGGATTTCTTTTTGCCTTTGTCAATGTCATGTTCCGTGCGCTTTATATAGGTATAACCAAGACAAAGGTACTGACCATGAATGCCGTCGTCATGGCCTTGGTGAATGTATTCCTCGACTATGCGATGATATTCGGAAAGTGTGGATTCCCTGAAATGGGAATACGTGGAGCGGCATTGGCATCGGTTATAGCAGAAGCATCTTCTATGCTGTTTTTTATTGTGTATACGTATGGTAAAATTGACTTGAAGAAATATGGGCTGAATCGTTTCGGACATTTTGACTGGGATATGGTGATGCGTATTTTGCGCATTTCCTGCTTCACCATGGTGCAGTATTTTCTTTCCATGGCCATCTGGTTTGTATTTTTTATGGCACTTGAACGACTCGGACAACGGCAGCTTGCCATTGCCAACATTGTGCGTAGCGTATATGTTGTGCTGTTAATACCTGTCCAGTCGCTTTCTACTACGGCAAATACACTGGTCAGCAATCTGATTGGTTCGGGGGGAGTAGCAGGAGTTGTCGGATTACTGCATAAAATAGCCCGGATGTCATTCCTTATTATGGTAGTATGTGTGGCCCTTTGTGTTATCTTCCCTCAGGCTATTTTGTCGGTTTATACCAATGAGGAAGCACTGCTTCTTGAATCGGTTCCAGCATTATATGTCGTTTGCGGTGCAATGTTGATAGCTGCTCTTGCAAATATTTATTTCAATGGAATTTCGGGTACGGGTAATACACAGGCTGCTTTGGGACTGGAAGTCGGAGTACAGATCTTTTATGCATTGTATATTATCGTAGTAGGAATGATGCTTCGTGCTCCGGTAGATGTTTGTTTTACTACCGAAGTCATCTATTATTCGTTAATGCTGACATTCAGCGTTATTTACTTGAAAAAGGCGAAATGGCAGAATAAAAAGATTTGATGCATCCGATTATTTTTGTAATTTTGCGCCCTGACAAATTGGAAAAATAAAAAACAAGAAAAATATATGTTCGATAATTTAAGTGAAAGACTAGAACGGTCGTTTAAAATATTGAAAGGTGAAGGTAAAATCACCGAGATCAATGTGGCCGAAACGTTGAAAGACGTACGTCGTGCATTGCTGGATGCCGATGTGAATTATAAGGTAGCAAAGAGCTTTACCGACACTGTAAAGGAAAAAGCTTTAGGACAAAACGTGTTGACTGCCGTTAAGCCTAGCCAGTTGATGGTTAAGATTGTGCATGATGAGCTGACCAAACTGATGGGTGGCGATACTGCCGAAATCGAATTGAAAGGTCGTCCTGCCGTAATCCTGATGTCAGGTTTGCAAGGTTCAGGTAAGACAACTTTCTCAGGAAAGCTGGCACGTATGCTGAAAACCAAGAAAAACCGTAAGCCGTTGCTGGTTGCCTGCGACGTATATCGTCCTGCTGCTATCGAACAGCTGAAAGTATTGGGACAGCAGATCGAAGTACCTGTATATTGCGAATTGGATAGTAAAGATCCTGTTCAGATTGCACTGAATGCCATTCAGGAAGCAAAGGCAAAAGGTTATGACTTGGTAATTGTCGATACAGCCGGACGTCTTGCTGTAGACGAACAGATGATGAACGAGATTGAAGCAATTAAAAATGCAATCAATCCGGATGAAACGTTGTTTGTTGTTGACTCAATGACTGGTCAGGATGCTGTAAATACAGCTCGCGAATTTAACGAACGTCTGGACTTCAACGGTGTAGTTCTTACTAAGTTGGATGGTGATACCCGTGGTGGTGCTGCTCTGTCTATCCGTACCGTTGTGAACAAGCCTATCAAGTTTGTGGGAACAGGTGAAAAGCTTGATGCAATCGATCAGTTCCATCCGGCCCGTATGGCAGACCGTATCCTTGGTATGGGTGATATCGTTTCATTGGTAGAACGTGCACAGGAACAATACGACGAAGAAGAAGCTAAACGTCTTCAGAAAAAAATTCAGAAAAACCAGTTCGACTTTAATGACTTCCTGACTCAGATTCATCAGATTAAGAAGATGGGTAACTTGAAGGAACTTGCTTCTATGATTCCGGGTGTAGGAAAAGCCATTAAAGATATTGATATCGATGATAATGCATTCAAGAGCATTGAGGCTATTATTTATTCAATGACTCCGGAAGAACGTACTCATCCTGAAATCCTGAATGGAACTCGCCGTACACGTATTGCTAAGGGTAGTGGTACAAGCATTCAGGAAGTAAACCGTTTGCTGAAACAGTTTGACCAGACTCGCAAGATGATGAAGATGGTTACCGGCAGCAAGATGGCAGGCATGATGCAGAAGATGAAAAAGAAATAAAATATTTTTTACCCTCTCTGGTACGGAAGCAGATGGGTCTGTTTTACGTGCCGGTTAGAAGCGAGGAGAGAGAATCAGCAGATGGAAAGATTCTTTCTCCTCGCTTGTTTTTATATGATCTTGATCAGGACTTATTCATGAAGAAATGACTTGGCAGTAAGTTAAAATCGTAATCATGTGAGAATATCTTTGGATAATCTGAAAAAATCTGTTATTTTAGAAAGGTTTTGGCAAGTGGAAGAGCTAGTATAATCAGATATTTAAACTACATAACGATGAAAAGGACTAAGATATGGAGCTATGCTTTCGGTGTGACTATGGTATTGTCACTTGCTGGTTGCGGTAATAGTGCCAAGAAACAGGTTAATGAAAAAATGAATGCAGATAGTATGAGTGTAATAAGTAATCAAGTTGGTTTGCAGGAAGATAGTATTTTGTCGACGTTGGTACTCGACGGAGTAAAAGCTACATGGATTCGTGATAACGCTTCTGCGAAACTGATGCCTCCTTCACTCTTTCCGGATGCTGGTGAGGACTTGATGAAAAAAACTTTCGCTCGAAAACGGAATACCTTCTTCCATTAGTACGTTTTTGATAGAAAGCAATGGTATACAAATTCTTTTTGATACGGGAATGGGTGCATCCGATAGTCGCTTATTGGCTGGGTTACATGCTTTAGGGATTATTCCTGCCGACATTAAATATATATATCTTACTCATTTTCATGGTGATCATATCGGAGGACTGATGAAAAACGATAGTGTAGTGTTTCCTCATGCTGAAATTTATGCTTCTAAGGCTGAGTATGATAGTTGGATGAAAATGGAAGCTGAAAAGAACGGACAAGTTGTGAGAGCCATGAATGCATATAAGGACCGTTTGCACCTGTTTGCTTTTGGTGATACGTTGCCGGGAAAAGTGGTAGCAATGGAAGCTGTTGGACATACTCCCGGACATACTGTTTTTCAGGCAGGTAAATTATTGATAATTGGAGATTTGATTCATGGGGCAGCTCTGCAATTAAAACATCCGGAGATTTGTGCTACCTATGATATGGATAAGCAGGAAGCAATAAAGACTCGTAAAAACTTATTGCAGTATGCTCGTGAGAATGGACTGGTTATAGCAGGTATGCATTTGCCAGTTCCTGCATTTATAAAATAGATAAGCACACCGGTATGAATTGTCAGGTATTATAGATTTCTGTCACTCATACCGGTATGTTTTTATCTGATCTTTAAATTTTATTGTCCAGCCAGGCATCAATCAGTTGGCGGGCAATGCTGAGTTTTTTCGGTATTTCCGGCAGGTTGTTTCGGTTGTAAAAGGCTCCTGCACTCAGTTCCTCATCCTGCAACTTGATGGTTCCGCTTTCGTATTCGGCATAATATCCTACCATGATTCCGCTGGGGTAGGGCCACGGTTGACTGCCGAAATATTTCAGGTTTTTTATGGTCAGTCCTGTTTCTTCCATGACTTCGCGGTGAACACACTCTTCCAACGTTTCTCCTGGTTCGAGAAAACCGGCTACCAATCCTTTAAACGTCCCCCGGAAGTTGCGGGCATGTACGAGCAAGATACTGTCTTCCTTTTTAATAAGTACAATGACCGCTGGAGAAATACGCGGATAAAACTCCTGCCGGCATTCCGGACATCGTTTGGCTATGGGGGAAACCTGTACCGTAGGTACACCACACATGGGGCAATAACGGCTGTTCTTGTCCCAGTTCAATATTTGTGAAGCTTTTCCGGCACGCTTGTATTCTTCCAGAGGAAGTACATCGAAAGAAGCACGCAAGTCCTTCATCATGCGTGGACTGTTTTCATCTCCACTTACTGGAATATGAATAGCATACGTCTTGGCAGGATAACCGTTTATCTCTCCGATGGTATGAATGGTACTTCCGACGGGAACCTCAACCGGAGGTTCAGGTCCGTAAGGAATATGATATCCGTCTTCTTTTTTTTCTATCAAAACCTGTCCGCTGTTGAAGACGAACCATCCGCATGTTTGTTTTTCTGTTTCCATCAATTAAGTCCTTTCATTGTAAGCTGGATGCGCTTGCGTTCATGGTCAATACTGAGTACACGTACGCGTACATGCTGGTGCATACTGACTACTGTTGTCGGGTCGCTGACAAACTTGTCGGCAAGCTGGGAGATATGTACCAGTCCGTTTTCTTTAATCCCTATATCTACGAAGCATCCGAAATTGGTAATGTTGTTGATGATGCCCGGCAATTCCATACCTTCCCGCAAGTCGTCGATAGTCTGCACGTTCTTGTCAAATTCGAAGACCTGAATCTTTTGGCGCGGGTCACGTCCCGGTTTATCCAGCTCTTGTAGAATATCAGTCAGTGTAGGCAGTCCTACAGTATCAGTTACATAGTTTTTTATGTCTATTTGGCTACGTAATTCCTTGTTTTTTATCAGGTCGGCAACGGAGCATTTCAAGTCCTTTGCCATCTTTTCTACTATGGCATAACTTTCCGGATGTACAGCCGAATTGTCGAGCGGATTGTCTGCTTGCGGAATACGCAAGAATCCGGCACACTGTTCAAACGCCTTTGCTCCCATACGCGGTACCTTCAGCAGTTCTTTACGCGAATGGAATGCTCCGTTTTCCGTACGGTAATCTACAATGTTTTGAGCCAGCGTCGGTCCCAGTCCCGATACATATGTCAGCAGATGTTTGCTGGCCGTATTGACATTTACTCCGACAAGGTTCACGCAACTCTCTACTGTCTGGTCGAGTGATGCCTTTAGTTTACTTTGATCTACATCGTGCTGATATTGTCCCACGCCGATAGATTTGGCATCTATCTTGACCAGTTCGGCTAGCGGGTCCATCAGTCGGCGACCGATTGACACAGCTCCTCGCACAGTTACGTCATATTCAGGAAACTCATCTCGTGCGATTTTGGATGCAGAATAGATGGAGGCGCCGTCTTCGCTGACAACAAACACTTGTACTTCGCGGTCGTATCGTTGAGAAGTGACGAAACGTTCGGTTTCACGGCTTGCCGTACCATTTCCGATGGCGATGGCTTCTATCTTATATTGTTCGACGAGTTTGACAAGCTTGCGTCCGGCCAGAGCTGTTTCCGATTTGGGTGGATGCGGATAAATTGCTTCATTGTGCAGCAATGTACCTTGGGCGTCCAGACAGACAACTTTGCAACCGGTACGATATCCCGGATCGATACCCATTGTGCGCTTTTGTCCCAAAGGAGGAGCAAGCAATAGCTGCCGGAGATTTTCAGCAAAGACACGGATAGCCTCTTCGTCTGCCTTTTCCTTGCTGAGTGCGGAAAATTCTGTTTCTATAGCGGGTTTCAACAGACGTTTGTATGCGTCGTTCACGGCTTCTGCTACTTGTGCGGAACATTCTCCGTTTCCATGTACATATTGTCTTTCCAATCGTTCGGTACATGCTGATTCATCGTCGGGAGTGATGGATACTTTCAGGATACCTTCGGTTTCTCCACGGCGGATGGCGAGCAGACGGTGAGAGGTACACTTCTTCAATGGTTCACTAAAGTCGAAGTAGTCGCGGTATTTTAAGGCTGCTTCTTCTTTTTCTTTGTCCTTGACTACTTTCGATGTAATCATAGCCTGACGGCTAAACTGGTTTCGTATCAGATTACGGGCACGTTCATCCTCATTCACTTGCTCGGCAATGATGTCGCGTGCTCCTTTCAGAGCATCCTCTTCGTCCTTGACATCTCCCTTGACAAACTGGCGTACCCGGGCAGATAAGTTGTTTTCCCGCTGCATCAATAGTAGCATGGCAAGCGGTTCCAGTCCCTTCTGGCGTGCAGCCTCGGCACGAGTTTTTCGTTTGGGCTTAAAAGGCAGGTAAATATCTTCCAGCTCTGTCGCATCCCAACAATTGGAAATACGTTCGCGTAAAGTGTCTGTCAGTTTTCCTTGTTCTTCGATGGTAGAAAGAACCGTTTCCTTTCGTTTGGCAAGTTCACAGAGCTTTTCGTAACGCGTATGGATATCTCCTATCTGTACTTCGTCGAGACCTCCGGTCGCTTCTTTTCGGTAACGGCTTATAAAAGGTATTGTAGCACCTCCCTGAAGCAGTTTCAATGTGTTTTCTACCCGATGGACAGGTAGCTTCAGGGCTGTGGCAATCATTTGACTGAATTGTTCCATGTATATGTTTTTCTAATAATGTGGCACAAATGTAATTAAAAAAAGGATTCGAGGGAGGAGAGGATTCATTTTGAAAATAATTTAAGAGATGGTTTTAAGCTTTATTCGGATTTGAAAGACGTTTTCGAGGATTGAAAATGTTCGCTAAAGAGGGCGTGAATAGCAACTGACATTACGTATAGGAAAGTTCAAACAGGTGGATGCACAGAAAGAGGAACCCAAAGAATATTTGCTGGCTAAAGCTTTGAAAGCGGAAATTGATACAATGAACTTTTTTCAAAAATTGTTTGTTATTTTTTTATATGTAAGATATTATTCCGGAAATATTATATGATAACTTAAACTAACGCTATGACTTATGAATAAAAAAACAAGATTCTGGTGCATAATCCTTTTTTCTTTTTTAGGCATATCGGTAGCAATGGCGCAGAAGTCAGAGAAAGACCGGCATTGGGTATGGGAACTCTATGGTGGCGCGAATAATTATATGACATGGGAAATAGAAACGGATGTCGTATATAAACCGTGGCGTTTTATTGGAGTTGGAGCAGGCTTTCTTTTTACTCCTCCAATAGATGGAAATAAGACTTATTCTGGAGAAGCAAGAGATAAAAACTTGCGCTGGCAGATTGAGGAAAACCGTTTGATGTATCTGTTTGCGTTCCGGTCGGGAGTTTATCTGTATTCGCCTCCTGTTTATCTGAATCATGACCATGATGTGGCATTATCGTTTCGTGTGTCTCCTGGAGTTACCATTCCTTTGCCTCCCAATTTAAGTACTAGTGTAGATTATGTTCCGAAGGATGCGATTATCCATGTACCCGCCACTTCAGGAGAAGTCAGTAATTCGCATACGAAGGCATGTTATTATCATGTGAAATTTGCTATGGCTTTGGAAGTGGAACGTGTATCGGTATTGCTTGGGTATACGACCTCCGATTATGATTTATACGGAGGAAGCCGTAATATGATAGTCGAAGGACAAAAAATAGAATTACCTCGAAAAAAGCAGGCAGGAACTTTCTTTATCGGGCTGACCTACGATTTCTGATACATATTGAAGAAAACAGGACCTCATAACCCCCTTTTTATAAAAATACCCTCGCCATAAATTTTTATAGCGGGGGTAAATTATACATTATGGGAATTATCTGCGGTAGAAACGCAACTCATTTTCCAGACTTCTTATTTTATTTTGTAAGTTGTCTATTTTTGTCAGCAAATGGCGGATAGCATCGATCCCTTCTATATTGATGGACAAGTCATAATATAAATGAGTATACCTTTCCAGTTCATTCAGCTGAGAAGCCGGAAAATAACTGGTATCATCTATTACTTCGATATCTATCAGACCGTCTTCACCTAGCATGAGGATGAAGTCGGGTTCGATATTGCAATGTGTGCAATAGTCGTTTATGATGATTAAATCGTTCTGCATAGTCGTACGGTTTTAAATTATCCTTGCTGCAACTGTCGGAACAGGTCTTTCTGCTTTTCCGTCAGTGTAGTAGGAATTGTTACATGATAAGTTACAATCAAATCGCCTGTGACGCCTTCCTGCTTGTATACAGGAAATCCTTTTCCTTTCAGACGAACTTTAGCGTCATTCTGAGTACCCGGACGAACTTTCAGTTTTACTTGTCCGTCTAATGTGTTGACTGTAACTTCACCTCCCAGTACGGCAGTGTATAAGTCGATTGTTACATCTGTGTACAAGTCATTTTCTTTCCGTTTAAAGACAGGGTCGTCAGGAATAACGAAAGTGATATACAAATCTCCGTCGGGTCCTCCGTTTGTTCCTTTACCTCCATGTCCCTTCAGTTTGATAACCTGACCGTCTGCTACTCCGGCTGGAACTGTAATACGTAATGTTTCACCGTTGATGCTGAATGTTTGTTTATGAGTGGTTGCAGCCTCACGTAGAGACAACTGTAGAGAAGCTTCAATATCTTGCCCTCTGAATCCGCCTCTTGCATTACGTCCTCTGCCGGCTCCATGCCCGAACAGTTCTTCGAAGAAATCAGAGAATCCACTGGCATTTCCACCAAATCCATGCATACCTTCTCCTCCGAATCCACTTGTAAAATGTTGTCCGTCGGTAGAATACCAATATTCACCGCCGTTACCTGTACCGCCTTGAGCACGATATGCTTGCTGTTGAGCTTCGAACTCGTCGGCGTGTTTCCAATTCTCCCCGTAAGCATCGTATTTCTTACGCTTTTCAGGGTCGCTCAGTACCTCGTTAGCTTCGTTTATCTCCTGAAACTTGTCCTTGGCCGTTGGGTCATTCGGATTTAAGTCTGGGTGATATTTGCGAGCCAGCTTACGGTACGCTTTCTTGATTTCGTCTTGAGTTGCCGTTTTGTCAACTCCAAGAACTTTGTAATAGTCTATGTAAGCCATACAGTCTGTTTTTTTATTTGAGAATGAGGCAAAGAATGTGCCAGATAGTCCGTTTGTTAACAGACTTTTAACCATATTGAAAGGTATTTATCTTTTTGTGGGTTTTGCAGGTGGTAAAGTTCCATTATCTTTGTAGTTACTTATTGGATATACTATGAAAATGTGACATTTTGTCGTTTATATATCACTTAACCCGCTAGATTTATGATGAAACTATTTACCAGTTTGATGCTTGTTCTTGCCTTAGGCGTTACAAGTCCTGCTTATGCTTCGCAAGACGGTGAAGTAACTTTGAAACTTATTGAAACGAGTGATGTGCACGGATGCTATTTCTCCTATGACTTTATAAGTATGAAGCCTCGCAAAGGAGGGCTGGCTTGTGTCAGTTCATTTGTAAAAGAACAGCGTGAGCAGTATGGAGATGGAGTTGTTCTGATGGATAATGGAGATATTTTACAAGGACAGCCCATTGCTTATTATTACAATTACATCGATACAACTTCTGTTCATGTAACTTCAGCGATGCTGAACTATATGAAATACGATGTAGGTACTATGGGAAATCATGATGTGGAGACTGGACATGCCGTGTACGACCGTTGGGTGAAACAGTGTGCTTTTCCTGTACTTGGGGCAAATATTGTGGACAATAAAACGGGAGAACCTTATCTTACTCCCTATAAAATAATCGAACGGAAAGGAGTAAAAATAGCAGTTTTAGGTATGATAACTCCTGCCATTCCATCATGGCTTCCCGAACAGCTGTGGAACGGGCTGCATTTTGAAGACATGGAGGATTGCGCACGTAAATGGGTAAAGATTATCAAGGAAAAAGAGAATCCGGACATTTTGATCGGATTATTTCATGCCGGACCTGAAGGTAATAAACTGGATAATGTTGTAGAGAATGGTTCGGGCGATGTAGCAAAAAATGTTCCGGGCTTCGATGTTGTATTTATGGGACACGATCATGTGCGCCGGTGTGAGAAGATTGTCAATGTGGCAGGAGATTCTGTTTTACTCGTCGATCCTGCCAATGCGGCCAGATATGTTTCGGATGTTACAGTCAAAGTGACTAAAGCTGGAGGTAAGCTTGTGAGAAAATCTGTAGAGGGTGCTTTGGCCGATGTTTCCCGCTATGCTGCTGATGAGGATTTCATGCGGGAGTTTGCCGGACAATATCAGGCAACAGTCGACTTTGTATCTCGTAAGATTGGACGTATCGAAGAAACCATTACAACCAAAGATGCCTATTTTGGTCCTTCTGCATTTATCGATTTGCTTCATCAGTTGCAGCTTGATATTACGGGTGCCGATATATCTTTCTGTGCTCCTCTCTCGTTCTCTGCAGAAATCAAGAAAGGAGATATTTATATGAGTGATATGTTTAACTTGTATAAATACGAGAACCTGCTTTATACGATGAAGCTGACAGGTAAAGAAATCAAGGATTTTCTGGAAATGTCGTATGCTTTATGGACTAACCAGATGAAATCACCCGACGACCATTTAATGTTGTTTAATGAAGAAGATAAAGGGTTCGGCCGTTTCAAAAATCCAAGTTTCAATTTCGATTCGGCAGCAGGCATTATTTATACAGTGGATGTAACGAAACCTCAGGGTGAAAAAATCAAGATAGAAAGGATGGCAAACGGAGAGCCGTTTGATATGAATAAAACATATCAGGTAGCTGTTAATTCGTATCGTGGAAACGGTGGGGGAGATTTGCTGACAAAAGGTGCTGGTATTCCCAAGACAGAACTGGCAAAACGTATCGTATACTCCACAGATAAAGATTTACGTTTTTATCTGATGAAACGGATAGAAGAAGTAAAAGTTCTCGATCCGAAGCCGCTGAATCAGTGGAAGTTTATTCCGGAAGACTGGACTGTACCTGCATCGAAAAGAGATTATGATATTTTGTTTGGAGAGAAAAAAGCTGTGGAATGATACCTTGAGGGTGAAACTGAAATGAAATTTAATTCCGGAGAGCCTGAACTCATTCATTCTCTGATGATTTCGGTTGAAGAAGAGGGACGGAATTAGTATTTTACCGAAGTGTTCAGAGATTTATGGGCATGAATGACACAAAATATGCTGATATTTATCATAAAATATCAGCATATTTTTTTATAAAGATGCTGTTCTTTTTTTTATCCTTCTGTAAATAGAAAAATGAAAAAAAATCTTATCGTTGAAAAAAATATCATTTTCATTTTGCAAGTTGAAATAAAACCGTAAATTTGCATCGCTTTTCATAAACAAATTATCGCCGAAATAACTCAGTTGGTAGAGTAACTCATTCGTAATGAGTAAGTCGCGGGTTCGAGTCCCGCTTTCGGCTCTTCAGAAAAAGAGATATACTGAAAATAAAAAGTATATCTCTTTTTATTTTTCTTTACCTCTTTTGAACTCTGCGTGATTTGATAAATGGTTATAAAAAATACTTTTTGTATTGCTATTTTAAACAATCTGTCCTAATTTTGCTGTCAAAATATTATAACTGATACATTTGTTACAACATGAAATATTCTTTTATATCGGCAGAAGAAGCTGCCGCCAGTATTCATAATGGAAACACGATAGGTATAGGAGGCTTCTCGTCTGTGGGAACACCTAAGGCTGTTCCGGCTGCTTTGGCCGTTTATGCCGAAAAACTACACAGTGAAGGTAAAGAGTTTAAAGTTGGACTTATAACCGGAGGAGCTACCGGAAGTCAGGTTGATTCTGCATTGGCACAGGCACATGCCGTAGCTTTTCGTACTCCTTTTCAGTCGAATAAAGAAATGCGTAATGCTATCAATGCAGGAGAAGTACAGTATTATGACGTGCATCTTTCGCAGATAGGTCAGGATGTACGTTACGGTTTTCTGGGAGATATAGATGTAGCTATTGTTGAGGCATCCGACATCACAGAAGAAGGAGATATTGTGCTTAGTACATCGGTCGGAATTTCTCCCACCTTGATACAGGTTGCCCATAAAGTTATTATTGAGTTAAACGAAGCCCATGCCGGCAAGTTGACCGGAATGCATGATATCTATATTCCTGATGCTCCACCATACCGAAGAGAGATTCCGATTTATCGGGTAAATGATCGCGCAGGAAGTATCAGTGTAAGGGTTAATCCGGAAAAGGTTGTAGGAGTGGTTCGCACGAATGAACGAGATCGGATAGCAGCTTTTACTCCACTGAATGATACTACTAGTCGGATTGGGCAGAATGTTGCTGATTTTCTTTTGGGAGAATATCAGCGGGGAGCCATACCACGAGAGTTTCTGCCATTGCAGTCAGGGGTAGGTAATATAGCTAATGCTGTGTTAGGAGCATTGGGAGCCGATAAAAAACTCCCGGCATTTTCCATGTATACGGAAGTCATTCAAAATTCAGTTATCGATCTGATGATGCAAGAGCGCATCCGTTTTGTTGCCGGAAGTTCGTTGACATTGTCTGATGACCGTCTGGATATGCTCTATGATAATATTGATGTGATGAAAGAAAGAGTCTTGTTGCGTCCGCAGGAGATAACCAATCATCCCGAAATGATTCGTCGTTTGGGAATAATAGCGGTCAATACAGCCCTGGAAGCAGATATATTTGGCAATGTCAACAGTACACATGTCTTAGGCAGCAAGATGATGAATGGAATTGGAGGTTCGGCCGATTTTGCACGAAATGCCTATCTCTCCATATTTACTACTCCTTCTACGGCTAAAGATGGACTTATTTCATCGATTGTTCCTCATGTTTCGCATGTGGACAGTACTGAACACGATGTACGCATCTTGGTTACCGAGCAAGGCGTTGCCGATTTGCGTGGCAAGTCACCTTCACAGCGTGCACGTTGTATCATTGAAAACTGTGCTCATCCTGATTATAAAGAGCTGCTTTGGGATTATCTGAAGCTTTCGGAAGGAAAAGGATGTCATACTCCTATGTCATTGCGTAATGCATTGAAGATGCATATAGCGTTTGCTGAAACAGGAGATATGCGGAATACAAAGTTTGAAATGTAATGCTTTATAAAAAATACGGCATTTGTTCCATCAGAGGACAAATGCCGTATACTGTATTTTAGAATTCGAATTTCTCTATCTTCATTTCAGCCAGTTCTTCTATCTGTGGAACCAGTGTCATAAAGTGAGGAGTATGTTCATGAGCTGACAATGCTTCTGCATCTTTCCATGTTTCGCAAATCATCAGTACATCGTGGCGAGTTGCACTTTCGAATACATCGTAAGCAATACAGCCTTTATCTTTTTGAGATGCTGTTACAAGTTCTTTAGCAGCAACGAGTACTGCTTCACGTTTTTCTTCTTTTACTCTGATAAATACGTTTAGTCTGATCATAATATTGTATATATTTATATTGAATTATTATTTGCCTGAAACAGGCAGTTCTTTCTTTAAACAAATATAAAAGGCGAAAGATTATGATATTTGGATATCTTAACTTTTCGCCCTTTACTTACTCCTTATTTATATTGTCTGTATTACCATTCTACAAACTTACCTCTTGCTCTACGTTCTTTCAAGATAGCTGCAAGACGTTTGTTCTTTGATGACGCGATATATTTACGTCCGAAGATATTAGGAATAGCAACACCTAACGCAATACACATAATAACCAGTCCTGAGTTTACACCACTTTCGATAGCCTTCATCAGCGGGGTAACTTGATCGATTGACTGAACGTTCATATTGATTAAACCGAACAGCATGCGATACATCAATACTCCCGGAATCATAGGGATGACAGATGGGATGGTTAGCACATGGTTGGGCACATGGAACCAGTGTACGGCTTTAATTGCAATTAAGCTAACCAATACAGAACCGGCAAACGAACCGATAACCAGACCCATATCCAGACCAATGTTGTCTGTGCTTGGTCCAAGGTTTACGAAATTACGGGTACATACAGCGAGTATTCCTCCTATAGCTACTACCCATAATAACCGGCGTTGGATATTGAAGATCATAGAGAAGCCCATGGCCGAGATAGCTGCAGCGAGTGCATATTCCCAATAAGCGTGGTGAGGAACCATACTGATAGTCGGGAAGAAGTCGGCGATGCTACATAATTTTACAGCAAAGGCAATACCGAATGCCATAGCTGCCACCATTAACAAGGTATTGACTGCACGTACGATACCTACTTGTATGTAATTGTCGAGCATATCGTCTACAAAGTTAATCAATGGAACTCCCGGCACGATGAACAGTGCGCATGCCAGCAACGGATGCCACGGAGTATTAGTCCATTCGGCAGGAAGGAAGGTAGAAGCCCATGCTATCATAGTAGCGATGAATGCAGAAATGGCAATACCCATATAATGATTCAAGCCCGACTCGTTACATTTCTGTCTTACGCGCATACCGATAATAGCGGCAATAGACGCATATAAGAATGCCATCCAGTCGCAACCGAACTGAATACAGAATCCTCCACAGGCAAAACCTGCTCCGATAGCGACTTGCAGGGGAGTATAATTACGCTTCTTGGTACGTATTTTCTCTAGCTCTTCTTCATACTGGTCGAGCGTGTAGTCATTTTCTATAGCTCTCCATGAGAGTTTGCTCACTTCAGAAATAGCAGTCATGTTTACGCCATGTCCTTCGATTCGCTGGAATTTTGTAAACGAATAATCGCCGTCACTTACATTCACCATCAGCATGGTGAAACTTACGTTAATGTGCAACTTTTCTTCGGGGATACCTAAATAAGCTGCTGTACGCTTCATGTTTCTCACAATTCGATTGGTATCAGCTAAACTCTCTACCAAAAGTTTTCCTGTACGAAGCAAAAGATCAACTCGCCGGTGCAACTGCTGGTCGTGAACCTTTACAGTAGTTTCTAAATGTTCCTCTAATATCATTTTGTTTAAAGATTTTTTTCGGATGCAAAGTTAGCAAAAATATTATTCAGAGGCGAGCTTTCCCGTTCTGAAAGTATGAAAAAGATAGGAAAAACATCATGGGAATCTGAATGTTGGTGTTGATTCTTTTAGAAAAGAACGAGGAAAATATTTTGCATGTTTCTTTTTATAGGGAGATAGGAGAAGAGAAAATGGGGAATAAAACGTGGCTTGATTGTGGATAATTTCCACAACTTATCAGAAAAATCCTCAACTTCTGTTTATATTCGTTTGTCATGATGCTCTGATTTTCAATATACAAAAATATTTTCGTACCTTTGGCACAGGTATTGCCCTTGTTCCTATGGCATCTAATAATAAAAAAATCAAAAAGAAAGTATGAAACGTTTTTTGACAAGGAAAGAATTAAAGTTAAAAAAGAAGCAGAGTATTTATGCTGCAATCGGCATCGTCATTATCATTGCACTTTATTTGTTTCTCACACGAGAAAAGCATGTTGAGCCTGAAGCTCCTATAGTTTGTGTTGCTCCTGTTCAGCAACAGGATGTAGAATTGTATGGAGAATACGTAGGCCGTATTCGTGCGCAACAATTCGTCGAGGTCCGTGCCCGTGTGGAAGGTTTCCTTGAACAGATGTTATTTGCCGAGGGTACATATGTAAAACGTAATCAGGTACTTTTTGTTATCAATCAAGACCAGTATCGTGCCAAAGCCGATAAGGTACGTGCGCAGTTGAAGAAAGATGAGGCTCAGGCCCGTAAGGCTGAACGTGACCTGGAACGTATCCGGCCGTTGTATCAGCAGAATGCTGCCAGCCAGCTTGACCTTGATAATGCTGTAGCTGCATACGAAACGGCTGTGGCCAGTGTTGGTATGAGCCGTGCTGATCTGGATCAGGCAGAACTTGAATTGGGATATACGATTGTTCGTTCTCCTATTTCCGGTCAGATAAGTGAAAGACACGTCGATTTGGGAACTTTAGTAGGCGGAAGCGGTAAATCGTTGCTTGCTACTATCGTGAAAAGTGATACAGTGCTTGTCGATTTCAGTATGACGGCACTCGATTATCTGAAAAGTAAGGAGCGTAATGTTACATTGGGACAGAAAGATTCTACTCGCTCATGGCAGCCTACTGTTACTATTACTTTGCCCGACAACAGTGTATACGAACAGAAAGGTGTAGTAGATTTTGCGGAGCCTCAGGTTAATCCGAAAACCGGAACATTCTCCGTACGTGCAGAAATGGCAAATCCTGAGCATGTTCTTTTGCCGGGACAGTTTACCAAGGTAAAACTTTTGCTTGATGTACGTGAAAATGCTACCGTTGTTCCACAAAAATCATTGATTATAGAAAAGGGTGGAGCCTATGTTTTCGTAATGCGCCGTGACTCTACTGTAGAAAAGCGTTTTATCGAACTTGGACCTGAATTCCAGAATAATATGGTAGTAGAAAGAGGACTTGCACCGGGAGAAATGATTGTAACTGAAGGTTACCACAAACTGACTCCGGGACTGAAAGTCCGTGTAGGTGAGGCTCCGAAGGCAGAGTCGGAAGAGCAGAAAGAGGATTAACCATATTAACCCATTAAACTTTACGATTCATGAAAGTGAGTTTCTTTATCGACAGACCGGTCTTTTCGGCTGTCATCTCTATATTAATAGTTATTGTGGGTATTATCGGACTGCAAATGTTGCCGATAGACCAGTACCCTCAAATCACTCCTCCGGTAGTGAAGATCAGTGCATCTTATCCGGGTGCAAGTGCCGTGACTGTATCGCAGGCTGTTGCTACACCGATAGAGCAGGAACTTAACGGTACTCCTGGTATGCTTTATATGGAGTCGAACAGCTCCAACTCAGGAGGTTTCTCGGCAACTGTGACATTCGATATTTCAGCAGATCCTGATTTGGCTGCGGTAGAAATACAGAACCGTATCAAGCTGGCGGAATCGAGTCTTCCTGCCGAAGTTATCCAAAACGGTATTTCGGTGGAAAAACAGGCAGCTAGCCAGTTGATGACCATCTGTCTTCGTTCGGATGATCCGAAGTTTGACGAAATTTATTTGAGTAACTTTGCGACAATCAATGTGCTCGACTTGCTTCGTCGTGTGCCTGGAGTAGGACGTGTGTCAAATATTGGTAGCCGCTATTACGCGATGCAGATATGGGTAGATCCGGCCAAACTGGCTAATTTCGGACTGACTGTACAGGATGTTCAGAATGCTTTAAAAGACCAGAACCGTGAGTCGGCAGCTGGTGTGCTGGGACAGCAGCCGGTCAGCGGATTGGATATTACCATTCCTATCACGGCTCAGGGCCGTCTTTCTACGGTTAGCCAGTTCGAAGAAATCGTGCTTCGTGCCAATGCCGACGGTTCGCTTATCCGTATGCGTGATGTTGCACGCGTTTCGCTTGAAGCTTCCTCGTATACTACGGAGAGTGGTATAAACGGAGGTAATGCGGCTGTATTAGGTATTTACATGTTGCCTGGTGCAAATGCAATGGATGTAGCAGAAAAAGTAAAGGAAACGATGGAGGAAATCAGTAAGAATTTCCCCGAAGGATTGCAGTATGAGATACCGTTTGATATAACGACATATATTTCAGAATCTATTCATGAGGTATATAAAACCTTGTTCGAGGCATTGGTTCTGGTTATTATCGTGGTATTCCTTTCTCTGCAAAGCTGGCGTGCAACGGTTATCCCGATTGTGGCTGTGCCCATCTCCTTGATCGGAACATTCGGTTTCATGCTTATATTCGGCTTCTCGCTCAATATGCTTACTTTGCTGGGATTGATTCTTGCCATCGGTATTGTGGTGGATGATGCCATTGTGGTAGTAGAAAATGTTGAACGTATCATGGAAGAAGAAAAGCTCAGTCCATATGAAGCTACTAAGAAAGCTATGGACGGACTGACAGGTGCTTTGATTGCAACTTCAATGGTTCTTGCAGCAGTATTCGTTCCGGTAAGTTTTCTGTCGGGTATTACAGGCCAGCTGTATCGTCAGTTCAGTGTGACTATTGCCGTATCTGTAATCCTTTCTACTGTTGTAGCATTGACTTTGAGCCCGGTAATGTGTTCGCTCATTTTGAAGCCAACCGATCCTAATAAGCCGAAAAATCGTGTGTTTACATTCATCAATAAATGGCTTGCTATTGGAAATACTAAATATGTGGCAGGTATAAAGCGAGTTGTCAAACATCCGCGTCGGGTGATAGTCGGTTTTGGTATTGTAATTATATGTATATTTATGTTCCACCGTCTGGTTCCTACCAGCTTCCTTCCTACTGAAGATCAGGGATTCTTTACCGTAGAGCTTGAACTACCGGAAGGTACTACACTGGAAAGAACCCGTGAGGTAACCGACAGAGCTGTAGCTTTCCTGATGAAAGATCCGTCTGTAGAATATGTTCAGAACGTTACCGGTAGTAGTCCGCGTGTAGGAACCAGTCAGGCCCGCAGTCAGCTTACCGTGATACTGAAAGAATGGAAACAGCGAGATGATACAACTATCGGACAAATCATGCAGGATGTTCAGGATGAACTGAAGCAATATCCTGAGTGCAAAGTCTATTTGTCTACTCCTCCTGTTATTCCGGGATTGGGTACTTCAGGTGGTTTTGAAATGCAGCTTGAGGCTCGTGGAGATGCAACTTATGATGATCTGGTTCGTGCTACCGATACATTGATGTATTATGCTTCGCAACGTAAGGAGTTTGCAGGACTTTCTACTTCGTTGCAGGCTGAAATACCTCAGTTGTATTTCGATGTTGACCGTGATAAAGTCAAATTGTCGGGAGTGCCGATGGCAGATGTCTTCTCTACCATGAAAGCTTATACAGGTTCGGTCTATGTGAACGACTTTAATATGTTCAACCGTATTTATCGTGTATATATTCAGGCTGAGGCCCCTTATCGTGAGCACCGTGACAATATCGGCTTGTATTTCGTGAGAGGAAGTGATGGCGATATGATTCCGCTGACTTCACTGGGTACAACCGATTATACGACTGGTCCGGGTAGTATTAAGCGATTCAATATGTTTAATACTTCCATTATTCGCGGTACGGCAGCCAATGGCGCCAGCTCCGGACAGGTAATGGAGATTCTGGAACAGATTGCACGCGAAAAGCTTCCAAGTAACATTGGTGTTGAGTGGAGTGGACTTTCTTATCAGGAAAAGCAGGCGGGAGGTCAGACCGGAGCCATTATCGCATTGGTATTCTTGTTCGTATTTTTGTTCCTTGCTGCACTGTATGAAAGTTGGAGTATTCCTATTGCCGTGCTTATTTCGCTTCCGGTAGCTGTGCTTGGAGCGTATGCCGGCGTAGCTTTATGTGGATTGGAAAATGATACCTATTTCCAAATTGGTTTGGTTATGTTGATTGGTCTGGCAGCCAAGAATGCCATTTTGATTGTTGAGTTTGCCAAAGAGGAAGTAGATAATGGAAAAGACTTGGTGGAGGCGGCTTTGCATGCAGCTCATCTTCGTTTCCGTCCTATCCTGATGACATCACTGGCTTTCATTCTGGGTATGGTTCCTATGGTTATTGCAACCGGACCGGGTTCGGCCAGCCGTCAAGCTATCGGAACGGGTGTATTCTTTGGTATGATTGTCGCTGTGACGGTAGGTATTTTGCTTGTGCCTTTCTTCTTTGTGATGATTTATAAGGCGAAAAACAAGCTGAAAACAAAAAAAGCTAATTAACAAAACCTGAAACGTATGAAACGAACGAAATATACTTATCGCTTTTTATACATGCTGACAACTCTGTTGTTTTTGGGCAGTTGTCAGTTGGGCAAACATTATACTCGTCCGAAACTGGACTTGCCCGAAACGCTCGACAGCATGAGTGTAGACACTGTTTCCATCGGAGATTATCCGTGGGAACAGCTCTACACCGATACGACCTTGCAAGGATTGATACGTAAGACCTTGTCGTATAATAAAGATATGCTGATAGCCGCAGCGCGCGTTAAGGAGTTGGCTGCAATGAAACGCATTGATTATGCAAATATGTTCCCGGCAGTCGGTGCAAAGGTGTATGCTGAGAAGGAAGCGGAAAATTATGGAGGCAATCATTATAAGTCCGATTATGAGATTGATGCCAAGGCTTCTGTTTCGTGGGAGCTTGATTTATGGGGCAATCTTCGTTGGGCACGCGATAAGAGTCTTGCCGAATTTATGGGATCTGTCGAAAATCAGCGTGCGCTTCGTATGAGTTTGGTTGCACAGGTTGCTCAGGCTTACTTTGAACTGGTTGCGTTGGATAATGAACTGTCTATCGTGCAAAAGACAGTAGATGCCCGTCGGGAAAGTTTGCATTTGGCGCGCGTGCGTTACGAAGGTGGACTGACTTCTGAAACTGCTTTTCGTCAGGCACAGGTGGAGTTGGCACGAACAGCAACATTGGTTCCTGACCTGGAACGTAAGATTTCTCTGAAAGAAAATGAAATCGCATTTTTAAGTGGCGAATATCCACATCATATCAAACGTTCGGTGTTGCCCGAAGATGTTATGCTTTCTGCCAGTTTACCCGTAGGTTTGCCTTCAGCACTACTGGAACGCCGGCCGGATATCCGTCAGGCAGAGCAGGCTGTCATTGCTGCAAATGCTGCGGTAGGAGTGGCTTTTACCAATTTGTTCCCTCGCATAACGTTGACTGCTACTTATGGTAGCGAGAGTGCTGCATTGAGTGATGTACTGAAATCGCCTTACCATTTGTTGAGTGCTAACATTCTGCAACCGATTTTTGCTATGGGAAAGAATCGTGCGATGCTGAAAGCAAAGAAGGCAGCTTGCGAACAAGCAGCTTATGCATACGAAAAAGCTGTACTGAATGCCTTTAAAGATGCTTATAATGCCATAGCCGAATTTAATAAGATAAAGGAAATCTATGAGACTCGTCTGCGTCTTGAACAGGCATCGAAAAGTACTCTTGACCTTGCACAGCTTCAATATCTGAACGGAGTTATCGGTTATATGGATTTGCTGGATGCACAACGTGGATATCTGGACGCTCAGATAGGTTTGAGTAATGCCGTACGCGACAAGCAGATTAGTATGGTAAATCTTTATAAAGCACTTGGAGGAGGCTGGCAAGAATAACCTGTATGACTTGTTTTTTACAGTCGGGAGATAAGTTTTTAAAAAAGATGTAGATTATTTTAAGAAACATATTCGAAATATGCCAATAAATCTTTATCTTTGCATCCCGAATTGTGATGTACCCTAATGTGTAGTTTAGTGAAACAGGTAAAGAAAAAAGGTTTTACTCCGGATTCGAGATTGCAGAATTTGATTCAGGCAGTGGTGGAAAACAGAGGTCTTTTCGGGATTTCGTTTTCCTCGAAGCTTTCCTTTTTTCTGAATAATGCTACATTAGGCATTACTCATTCTGATTTTTTCTTTTGTAAGATTTTAAGCAAATGCGTTAATAATAAAAATACCTGGAATTACTTTTCAGTAAGTTCAGGTATTTTTGTATATATAGAGTAGCCAACTAAACGATACGAAATAATATGGAACCGCTAAAGCATGAATGTGGAGTAGCGATGATTCGCTTGCTGAAACCACTAGAGTATTATCAGGAAAAGTATGGCACGTGGATGTACGGGCTTAATAAGTTGTATTTGCTGATGGAAAAACAGCATAATCGCGGTCAGGAAGCTGCGGGACTTGCGTGTGTAAAACTTCAGGCTGATCCGGGAGAGGAATATATGTTCCGCGAAAGAGGATTGGGAGCTGGAGCCATTACTGAAATATTCGGAACGGTACACAGCTATTTCAAAGATCTTACAGCCGAACAGCTTCGTGATGCTGAATATGCGAAAAAGTGCTTACCCTTTGCCGGAGAGCTCTATATGGGACACTTACGTTATTCTACAACAGGAAAGAGTGGTATTTCGTATGTGCATCCTTTTCTGCGTCGCAATAACTGGCGTGCCAAGAATCTTGCTTTGTGCGGAAACTTCAATCTGACAAATGTGGATGAAATATTCGCCGACATTACTGCCTTCGGACAGCATCCTCGTAAATATGCCGATACATATATTATGTTGGAACAGGTGGGACATCGCCTGGACCGTGAAGTGGAGCGTCTTTACAATGAGTGTAAGGCTGAAGGGCTGGAGGGTATGGATATTACACATGCTATTGAAGACCGTATTGATTTGACTAACGTATTGAAGACATCCAGTCCGAAGTGGGATGGAGGTTATGTGATATGTGGGCTGACTGGTAGCGGTGAAAGTTTTGCTGTACGTGACCCATGGGGTATCCGTCCGGGATTCTGGTATATGGATGAAGAAATCATGGTGCTGGCATCCGAACGTCCGGTTATACAGACAGCATTGAATGTACCGGCTGACAGTATTCATGAGTTATTGCCCGGACAAGCTATTCTGGTAAACAAAAAGGGAGAAATGCGTCTGGCGCAAATCAATGAGCCGAAAGAAAAGAAGGCTTGTTCGTTCGAACGGATTTATTTCAGTCGAGGAAGTGATATCGATATTTACCGCGAACGTAAGCTGTTGGGTAAGAAACTGGTTAATCCGATACTGAAGGCAATAGACTACGATGTAGTACATACCGTATTCTCTTTCATACCGAATACAGCAGAAGTTGCCTTTTATGGAATGCTGGAAGGTTTCGATAACTATCTGAATGAACTGAAAGTGCAGCGTATTGAGGCCCTGGGACACAAGCCGAGTCATACAGAATTGGAGCAGATTCTGTCACAGCGTATACGTAGTGAGAAAGTTGCAATCAAGGATATCAAATTGCGTACTTTCATTGCTGAAGGAAATACACGTAATGACCTTGCTACACATGTGTACGATATAACTTATGGCAGCTTGATTCCTTATGAAGACAATCTGGTTATTATAGACGACAGTATCGTACGTGGTACTACCTTGAAGCAGAGTATTATCAGCATACTCGACCGTCTTCATCCGAAGAAAATTGTGATTGTATCTTCTTCTCCACAGGTGCGCTATCCTGATTATTACGGTATTGATATGGCAAGTATGGAACAGTTCATTGCTTTCAAGGCCGCGATAGCATTGCTTGAAGAGAGAGGAATGCAGCATGTGATAGAAGAAGCATATCGTAAGTCGAAAGCACAGCTTGGACTTCCGAAGGAAGAGATGGTGAATTATGTGAAAGAAATTTATGCTCCATTCACCGACGAAGAAATTTCTGCCAAGATGGTACAATTGCTGACTCCGGCTGGTACACAGGCAAAGGTTGAAATCGTATATCAGACACTTGATGGATTGCACGAGGCATGTCCGGCACATTTAGGTGACTGGTACTTCAGCGGTGATTATCCGACACCGGGTGGAGTGAAACTCGTCAATCAGGCCTTTATCAATTACGTAGAAGAGATTTATCAGTTCTGAAACGTTACAGAACGAAGTCGCTAGCAGTTTTGGTGCCTTTATATAAAGAAGAAAAACAATATTAAAGAAAACGATATAGATAGAAAATGAGAAATGTTACATTAATCCTCGACGACGGGAGCCGCTTTCATGGCAAGTCGTTCGGTTATGAGAAGCCGGTAGCCGGTGAAGTTGTGTTCAACACCGCAATGACCGGTTATCCGGAAAGCTTGACCGATCCTTCGTATGCAGGTCAGTTAATGACGCTGACTTATCCGCTGGTGGGCAATTATGGAGTTCCTCCTTTCACAATCGAAGCAAACGGTCTGCCTACTTTTATGGAGAGTGAAAAGATTCATGCCGAAGCGATTATTGTAAGCGACTACAGTGAAAAGTATTCTCACTGGAATGCGGTAGAGAGCTTGGGTGACTGGTTAAAGCGTGAACAGATTCCTGGTATTACAGGTATTGATACACGTGAGCTGACCAAGGTATTGCGTGAACATGGTGTGATGATGGGAAAAATCGTTTTCGATGATGAACCAGACAATGTTCCTGAAGCAACTTATGCGGGAGTAAATTACGTAGATAAGGTGTCATGCAAGGAAGTAATCCGTTACAACGAAGGTGAAGGCAAGAAGAAAGTCGTTCTTGTGGACTGTGGCGTGAAATCGAATATCATCCGCTGTTTGCTGAAACGTGATGTAGAGATTATCCGCGTACCTTGGAACTACGATTTCAATTCGCTTGAGTTCGACGGGCTGTTCATTTCAAATGGACCGGGTGACCCTGATACTTGTGATGCTGCTGTACAGAACATTCGTAAAGCTATGCAAAATGAAAAGCTGCCTATTTTCGGAATCTGTATGGGTAACCAGTTGCTTTCGAAAGCAGGAGGAGCAAAAATTTACAAATTGAAATACGGTCACCGCAGCCATAACCAGCCGGTTCGCATGGTAGGAACAGAAAAGTGTTTCATTACTTCACAGAACCATGGTTATGCCGTAGACAATAATACATTAGGAGCCGACTGGGAACCTTTGTTTATCAATATGAATGATGGTTCTAACGAAGGAATCCGCCACAAGAAGAACCCTTGGTTCTCTGCACAGTTCCACCCGGAAGCTGCCAGCGGTCCTACTGATACAGAGTTCCTGTTCGACGAGTTTGTAAAGTTGCTGTAATCCATTAAAAACAAAAGAAAACAATGAAAGAAAATATAAAGAAAGTATTATTGTTAGGTTCCGGAGCTTTGAAAATCGGTGAAGCTGGTGAGTTTGACTATTCAGGTTCGCAGGCACTTAAGGCGTTGAAGGAAGAAGGTATCGAAACTATCCTGATAAATCCGAACATTGCTACCGTACAAACTTCGGAAGGTGTGGCAGACAAAATCTATTTCTTGCCTGTTACTCCGTATTTCGTAGAGAAAGTTATTGCCAAAGAACGTCCGGATGGCGTATTATTGTCATTCGGTGGCCAGACAGCCTTGAACTGCGGTGTTGCTCTTTACAAGGCAGGAATATTCGAGAAATACAATGCACGTGTACTCGGTACTCCGGTACAGGCTATCATGGATACAGAAGACCGTGAACTGTTCGTTCAGAAGCTGGATGAAATCAATGTAAAGACCATCAAGAGTGAAGCTGTTGAAAACATCGAAGACGCTCGCCGTGCTGCCAAGGAACTGGGTTATCCGGTTATCATCCGTGCGGCATATGCACTGGGAGGTCTGGGATCTGGTTTTTGTGATAACGAAGAAGAACTGAACGTACTGGCTGAAAAGGCATTCTCTTTCTCTCCGCAGGTTTTGGTAGAAAAGAGCTTGAAAGGTTGGAAGGAAGTAGAATACGAAGTAGTGCGCGACCGTTTCGACAACTGTATTACGGTATGTAACATGGAAAACTTCGACCCGCTGGGTATTCATACCGGTGAGTCTATCGTAATAGCTCCTTCACAGACACTGACAAACAGTGAATATCACAAACTTCGTGAACTAGCAATCCGTATTATCCGTCACATCGGTATCGTAGGAGAATGTAACGTACAGTATGCGTTCGACCCCGAATCGGAAGACTATCGTGTAATCGAAGTAAACGCTCGTCTGAGCCGTTCTTCAGCTTTGGCTTCTAAAGCAACCGGTTATCCGTTGGCTTTCGTTGCTGCCAAGTTGGGTCTGGGTTACGGTTTGTTCGATTTGAAGAACTCGGTTACTAAAACAACTTCTGCATTCTTCGAACCGGCACTGGACTATGTAGTATGTAAAATCCCTCGCTGGGACTTAGGTAAGTTCCACGGAGTAGACCGTGAGCTGGGCTCAAGCATGAAGTCTGTCGGCGAAGTGATGGCTATCGGCCGTACATTCGAAGAAGCTATCCAGAAAGGTCTTCGTATGATTGGTCAAGGCATGCACGGATTTGTAGAAAACAAAGAATTGCAGATTGCCGATATCGACAAGGCATTGCGTGAACCGACCGACAAGCGTATCTTCGTTATCTCGAAGGCAATGCGTGCTGGATATACCGTAGATCAGATTCATGAACTGACAAAGATAGACAAGTGGTTCCTCGACAAGTTGATGAACATCATGCAGACTTCGAAGGAACTTCACGAATGGGGCAACAACCACAAGCTGCTGTCACAGCTTCCAAACGATTTGCTGTACAAGGCAAAACGTCAGGGATTCTCCGATTTCCAGGTTGCACGTGCTATCGGTTACGAAGGAGAAATGGAAGATGCTATCATCGATGTCCGTAACCACCGTAAGAGCGTAGGTATCGTACCGGTCGTTAAACAGATTGATACGCTGGCTGCCGAATATCCGGCACAGACCAACTACCTGTATCTGACTTATAGCGGTGTGGCAAACGACGTACACTATTTGGGCGACCATAAGAGTATCGTTGTGCTTGGTTCGGGTGCTTACCGTATCGGATCGTCAGTAGAATTTGACTGGTGCGGTGTTCAGGCTCTGAATACTATCCGCAAAGAAGGATACCGTTCGGTTATGATCAACTATAACCCTGAAACAGTATCTACCGATTACGATATGTGCGACCGTCTGTACTTCGACGAACTGACATTCGAACGTGTAATGGATATCCTCGATTTGGAAAATCCTCATGGCGTTATCGTGTCAACCGGAGGACAGATTCCAAACAACCTGGCACTTCGTCTGGATGCTCAGAAAGTAAATATCCTGGGAACTTCTGCTAAGAGCATCGACAATGCTGAAGACCGCGACAAGTTCTCGGCTATGCTCGACCGCATCGGTGTAGACCAGCCTGAATGGAGCGCGCTGACTTCAATGGAAGATATCAACGCCTTTATACAGAAAGTTGGATTCCCTGTATTGGTTCGTCCGTCGTACGTGCTTTCAGGAGCAGCCATGAACGTATGTTCTAATCAGGAAGAGCTGGAACGCTTCTTGCAGCTGGCAGCCAATGTATCGAAGAAACATCCGGTTGTTGTAAGCCAGTTCATCGAACATGCCAAAGAAGTAGAAATGGACGCTGTAGCACAAAACGGAGAAATCGTAGCATATGCTATCAGCGAACACATTGAGTTTGCCGGAGTTCACTCAGGAGATGCAACTATCCAGTTCCCGCCACAGAAACTGTATGTAGAAACAGTTCGCCGTATCAAGCGCATTTCTCGTCAGATTGCTAAAGAACTGAATATCTCTGGTCCATTCAACATTCAGTTCCTTGCTCGTGAAAACGATATCAAGGTAATCGAATGTAACCTGCGTGCCAGCCGTTCGTTCCCGTTTGTGAGCAAAGTATTGAAGATCAACTTCATTGAACTTGCAACAAAGGTTATGCTTGGCTTGCCGGTAGAAAAACCAGAAAAGAACTTGTTCGAACTCGATTACGTTGGAATCAAGGCAAGTCAGTTCTCATTCAACCGTTTGCAGAAAGCAGACCCTGTATTGGGAGTCGACATGGCTTCAACCGGAGAAGTAGGATGTATCGGTGAAGATACTTCGTGTGCAGTACTGAAATCAATGCTTTCAGTAGGTTACCGCATTCCGGAAAAGAATATCCTGATGTCAACCGGTACACCAAAGCAGAAAGTAGAAATGCTGAAAGCTGCTCAGGAACTGAAGGCAAAAGGTTACAATATCTTTGCAACAGGCGGAACATCAAAATTCCTTGCCGAAAACGGAATAGAGAATACTCGCGTATACTGGCCGAGCGAAGAAGGACATCCGCAGGCATTGGAAATGCTGCATAAGAAAGAGATCGACATGGTAGTAAATATCCCGCGTGACCTTTCTGCCGGAGAACTCGATAACGGTTATAAGATTCGCCGTGCAGCAGTCGACCTGAATATTCCTCTGGTAACAAATGCACGTCTGGCAAGTGCCTTTATCCATGCATTCTGCACGATGACTATCGACGATATCGCTATCAAGAGCTGGGACGAATATAAATAATCCTGCCTCTTGATAAAATAAATATTACTTAAGCGTCACTACGGAAAGGGAAAATTTCCGGGTGGCGCTTTTTCTTTAAAAAGGCTGTTTCCTCATGGCAGGATTCAGCCTTTTGTTGTTCCTTTACGCATTTTTTATGATATCGATGTAAGTATATTCCCGAACGAGCGACTAAATAAAGTAAAAAACATGTAGAAACCAGATGCTGTATGAATAAAACCCTGCAACAAGAAAAAGACTTTCTCCTGCTGATAGAGTCGCACAAACGAGTCATTTATAAAGTCTGTTACATGTATGCAACCGATGATGAACTGTTGAACGACTTGTATCAGGAAATAGTAATGAACCTTTGGCGCGCCTATCCCAGTTTTCGTGGCGAAAGCTCTCCAGCCACGTGGATATACCGCATCAGCCTGAACACATGCATTTCGTACCGGCGGAAATCAAAACATCAGATTCAGGCTGTAACCTTACCGGTCAATTTCGAAGCTTTTGCCGAAGACGACGGAAACAAATCGTCGCAATTGCGTGAGCTTTACCGGCTGATACACGCACTCAATTCACTGGAACGGGCACTTATCCTGCTTTGGCTGGAAGAAAGAAGTTACGATGAAATAGCCCGGATAGTGGGAATATCGAAAAACAATGTCGGTGTCCGTCTGAATCGTATCCGTGAAAAACTGAAAAATATGTCGAACCAATAAATGTCTGCTTTATGGAACTTGAAGAACTGAAAAATCAATGGAACTTGCTTAGTGAACAACTGAAGAAGAATGAAATCATCAATCATGAAGCGATAAAAAGAATGATAGAAAAACGTACCCTGAGCGCTCGCGACCGTCTGATAGGGGCCAATGTTATTGCCGTTTTTGTACTTACAGGCATGCTGTTTCTGTTTCCGCTAGCGGCTACCCGAGTAATTATCAGACAAGAACTTCTCTGGATGTTCTACATCGTGTTTCCACTCCTCATTCTATATTCACTATGGAACATACATGTATTGTATAAATTCAATCTGGCTACCCGTACCTTACTCGAACTCCACCGTTGGGTATTATCCTATAAGCGCAGGCTTCGCATAGAAATCTGGTGTACTCCTTTCCTTACACTGGGACTTTTTATCTCTGTTTTCCTTATTCATCACCACTACCGTAATCAGCTTATGGTTGTTTTCGATATCCTGATGCTGTCTGTGGGGATGATGGCAGGATATATATGTTATCGCTATGTAGATAAGCGTTCGGTAGATGAAATAGAGCAAGGAATGAAAGACTTGCAGGACCTGGAGTAGGTTAAATACATCAGAAAAACAGGATAGTTGGCAGTGTTGTCAGATTGCTGGGCAACATTGCCAAAACCATTGCTGAAGTTTTATGAAAAACATGCTGAATTTTTGCTAAAACTTTGTACAAACTTTTGGGAAGTTTGTACGAAAGATAAAATAATCTGTACAAATAAATGACATAATTTGTACATCTTTTCTGAAACATATGCTGAAGACTTTGGGGAATGATGGACGGAGAAAAATGATTTACAGAAATAATATTTTATTTTTGTAAAAAAAAATAGAAATCATGCCAAAGCAACAAAAACAAAAAGCATTATCTCCAGAACAATATATCCGCCAGCGAGCACGTAAGTTGCCCATCGGTGATTGTTTTCTGACAGAAGGATGGGAAGACTGTGGAGAATTGATGGTATGGGTAAGCCAGTGTCACCCGCAGCAAACTTATACAGTAGGAATTTATCTCATTGATACATTCTGCTGTGGAGTAAAAGATAGTCACTGGTATTTCAGCCTTGATCACACCCTCTAGAAAATAATAATGTAGAAGATGCAAATACTGTCCATAATATACATTTTCGTAGTTGTAGACAGTAGAGTCATACACCATATCCTATTATGACGAAATGGTTTCTCAATCGTTTGATATGCTAAGAAGACATTTGAAAAGAATATTTTGAGAGGGTATATATTGTCAGTTGTTTACGACAAGACTCAGACCAATGCCTCTTTTGGTAACTATATCTATCTGCGGGTCATTGGCAAACAACTTCCTCAGTTTGGTGATGAATACATCAAGGCTGCGTGAAGCAAAATAATCGTCATCGGTATTCCAGAAACGGTTGAGAATGGTTTCCCTGTTTACAACCTCACCTTTATTCTGCGCGAGAAGTTGAAGCAACTGGGCTTCCCTTACCGTAAGGGTGGTTTTATTGCCAGACTCGTTGTTAAGCAGAAATGCCTGTTTCGCATCAAGAACATACTTTCCAAAACGGCATATCCCGCTTTCATCACGGGACTTGGTACCTTCCTTCATCTTCAGAATGGCATGAAGGTGAGCATCCAGTTCATCAGGAATAAACGGCTTCTTTACATAGTTATTGACTCCGATATCATAGCCCTTTCTCACATCCTTGGGAGAGGTAAGAGCCGATGCGAACAGAATAGGAGTATCACCATCTGTTTCCCTTATAAGGCGTACCATCTCAAAACCGTCCATTACCGGCATATCAATATCTGAGATAATGATATCTGGATGGTGTTCCCTCCAGGCCTCAAGCCCTTCCTTACCGTTAAACGCAGTAATTACTTCGTAGCCACCAATAATCTCCTGTAGTCCGCTGTGGACTATATATGAAAGGTTAGTATCATCTTCAACCAGTAATAGTTTGATCATATCTTCAATTTTTATATTACAAATATATTCATGTTTTTATTAAGATTCAATAAGGGGCAGATAGATTGTGAATTCCGTGAACTCACCTTCTATGCTGGAGACAAATATTTTTCCGTGATGTGCTTCAACCACCTGATCAACGAAATTCAGTCCGAGTCCGAAACCGGAAGCACCATTCCGGCGGTTACGTTTAACGGCTGATGCACGTTCATACTTTCGGAAAATAAGATGAATATCTTTATCGGATATACCAAAACCATTGTCATGAACTTTAAGGACGGTATATCTGTCATCCCGTGCAGTGCTTATTCTTATCTCCACGCTCTCACCCGAATATTTTATGGAATTGTCTATGAGGTTGCTTAGTACCTCTTCCAGATATTCAGCATCGGCATAGGCAGTTTCGGCTTTTATATCTATAATGAAATTCACCGTCTTTTGCGATTTCGCCTTGAATTTTTCGGTCAGTTTCTCTATTATAGGAGTAAGCTCAACTTCTGTCTTGTTCATCTCCAGTTTATGGTTCTCCAGTTTGGATATGGTCAGCACTTTATTTGTAAGGGTAAGCAGATGGTCTGCCTCGTTTTCGGCAATGTCGAAATATTTGTTCTTCATTTCCTGCCTGTTGTCAAGCTTACCGCTTCTGAGGAACTTCAGTGCCATGATGATGGACGTGAGCGGTGTTTTCATGTCGTGTATCATGGCGTATGAGAAGTCTTCGCGAATCTGGAAAATCTTCTCGAAGCGTGAAATGAATCTTACCTGATAGCTGATGCAGACGATTACGAGCAGCATGATGATGAATGTGCCGGCAAGCATCAGGCCCATACGCTCTAAGAAAGTTTTATTGGGATTGGTGATGATGAGCTGGACAACCTGGGTATAGTCTGAACGGATAGGAAAGTATTTGGGTTTGATTGCCATAAAGGACGGTTCTTTTTGGGTACCGATACCGTTTATCTTTTCTCCAGTTCTTAGATTTATAATGTCAATATAATATTGGTTTCCTAATCTGTTTTGGGTTAATAATTCGGCAGTAATGGAATCAAGATTGTGTAATGACATCGGATATCCCATGTCTGAAAGCTGTTCATAAAAATATGTCATTGGAGGAATGGTGTCGTTTGTTGGACCACTCTTTATTCTTGTACCTTTGGGAGTTTGCCCGAACCTCATATTCCCCTCTTCCTCCAGGGCTTTTTCAATGGTTGCATAACCTTCATTCTTAATGTCGTTTTTTATCAGTTCATACGAATTGTATATCCATATCATCTGCAGAGCCATAGCCCCGACAAGTCCTACGACAGACAGTATGGTGATGAATAATATCTTTTTCTTACGTTTTGAAGTCTCCATGTATGATATTATATAACTTTTTAATTTTTTTTAGTGCAAATATAATAATTGGGTTACTAACATGAATTGAAACATCGAAGTATTAACGTAAAGATAACATAAGGATAACTTAATGTTTGCCGATGCTTGGTTACTTTTGCAACAGAAACAAAGGAAGAGTTTTATAGCATTGATATAAATGGAAACTTTCCTTCAACACAGAAGTGGAAAATTCATACAGATTTAAGTCGCTAATCATCATTAAAAAAAGTGTAATATGGATATAAGAAGAATAGTAAAAAGTAGGAACTTTATTAATGTGTTTCTTATAGGTGCATTGATTGGTCAAATAATCTATATATCAGCTTTTATATTGTAAGATAAGGATTGGATTTAGAAGAGAACTTGTTAATATCAAGCGAGTTTTTTCTTTATATTTTGTATATTTTCTTAATTTATAATGAATTATGTTGTACGTTACTATTTCACTTTGCTTAATAGCAATAGCTTGTATGATAAAAAATAAGAAACTGAAATATACACTGTTTATATTGTCTATTCTTATTTCAATATTAAGTATGGTTTTACTATAGGAATGCATTAAAAAAGTGTAATATGAATATAAGAAGAATAGTAAAAAGCAGGCACTTTATTAATGCGTTTCTTATAGGCGCATTGATTGGTGGAATAATCTATATATCAGCTTTTATATTATAAGATAAGGATTGGGCATGTATCAGATTCGTCTGTTATTGATGAAAATTATCTTCTTATAGATAAAAAGAATGGCGTATGAAAGAAGTTGTAGTAAATATCAATAAGGTAAATTTATATTCTTTGCCATGTATAATAATTGGCACACCGCTTTTCATTATTGTTTACAAATATTTTCATGGTACAGGGTTAAGGGAGATTTTGGATAGTAATCCATATTTGTTAATGGTGTTAGTTCTCGTAATCTTTGGTATGGTTATTTTACATGAACTGATACACGGGGTATTTTTTTCTCTTTATGCAAAAAGAGGGACTAAAAGCATTAAGTTTGGAATCATGTGGAGCAAATTTGCACCATATTGCCATTGTGAGGATGCAATAACTGCTAAACAATATAGAATTGTATTGTTAATGCCTACCTTATTATTAGGGATATTACCAACATTGACTGGGATCGTAATAGGAAATTTTATAATATTTTTTTCTGGAGTTATGTTAATATGGGGAGGAATCGGTGATATAATAGCTTATAGATTAACGAGAAAGGTTCCCGACAGCGCATTGTTAGTAGACCATCCTAAAGAAGTCGGTTTTTATTACAATGATAAAATATAATATTTTCAAAAATACTAAAATATAAACAAGATGAAAGCATCAGATAAACACATTAATAAAAAATCAGTTCAGCGGAAGGCATTGATTTCATACGGAAGAGGGCCTGAAGGGGAGGAAATCTATATTGAAAAGAATGAGTTCAATAGAATAACTCCTATATTATGGGGCTTTATTTTTCCTGTAATAGCATTTGTCCTGTTCTATGCCATATATGATATGGATACCATAAAAACATCTTTGAAAGATAGGGAGTGTTTTATGAATCCTTTTTCAATCATTTTCGTAATGGGATTGGGAAGTATTTTGGCTATATTCGTCAATTGGTTTGTTCAACTTATAATGTTTCTTTTACTTAATTCATGGAATTATAAATACTTATGTATCAGATATAACAAAAAAAGTACATCAATTAGACTGGACTATAAGATACCTATGAAATTGTGGAAATTCAGAGCTGTATATATTACGGCACATATTCTATCAGCATATTTACCTTTGGTTATAGGTTTTATTATGAAGGATATGGCTATTTCTCTTGCTTCTGCTTTTGCAGCAGCTTTTTTCTTTGATGAAACTTATATATTATGGAGGTTGCGTCGTTACAGCAGAAAGGCTTTGTGCAGTTATAAATCAGATGAAGAATAACTAAAGAGATTATGACTGAGACTTTATTACTCTATATGAATCTACGCTCAAAACAGATTGTGCGTGTACTTGCAGGCATCGGACCGTTCAGGTGTCTGTTTCTTATCGGTATTGCTATCATCCTGTTTTATGCTTTTACGGAAGTAACAAGTGTATGGGTATTGCCAGTGTGTTATCTGCTTGTACTCTGGCTGTATCATAACAGTAGAAAAGACAAAGAGTTTCTGTCCTTGCAGGTGCATGGAATCAAAAGATTGTTTACGGTAGAATATTTATTGCTCGGTTTACCGTTTATTATTTCGGGGATAATTGCTGCAAATTATATTTCTTTGCCAGTTATCATGCTGACTGCGGTAGTTATGCCGTGGATTTACCCTGTCAGGTTTCATTCTGTAGTTCTGCCTATACCTTTATTATACAGTGGGGGCTTGCTGTATAGAAGGATGTTCCGGAAACAAGTACCACTGTATGCGGTATTGCTCTTTCTGTCTTTCATGGGAGTATTGCATGACAATATCAATCTCTGTAAAGTATGCCTGATACTGTGGGGAGCTATTCAGGGAACTGCATATATGGTGACGCCACTGAAGCATGAACTCTCTGTCTATAATAGTTTCGGAATGTATCAGCTGATGTTAGTTAAATCAGGGCTGAGGAATATTTTTATAACCATGTTCCCGTTCATTGTACTTATGCTTGTGCTGAGACACGATACAGAAGCTATACTTTTTTGTCTTGTATTGTTTTATTCGACATTGTTATACCTGTGGAATATGGGGATGGCAAGATTCTCCTTTGAAACACAAACTGCAATGGGAATATATTGGCTGCTATTCCCGTTGCCGCTATTTTTAGTTTCGATTGTAAATCCAGTCGTACTGATTCTTTATTTGGCATTGAATATGGGCCTTACACTTGCAGTCAAGAAAAAATATAAACATATATGGAACTGATATATATAAAAGAATTGAGCAAGGCATACGGTAAAACAAAAGTCCTTGATAACCTTTCCGTTTCTTACGAATCTGGGAAAATCTACGGACTGGTAGGAGAAAACGGAGCCGGGAAAACTACACTCTTCAATTGCATTATGGGAGTAACCGATTACGACGGTGAGATAAGAAAGTCATCCAAGATGGCCGTTGGCTATATGCCGGCTGAAAGCTTCTTCTACTCCCTTATCACAGGAAAGGAGTATCTTGAATTCTGTATTAAAGCTAAAGGGAAGAAGATGGATGCTGAAGCCATAGATTCATTGAATAAAGTTTTTCAACTGCCATTGGAAAGATTCGCTTCGGACTATTCCACAGGAATGAAGAAAAAGCTTGCACTGATGGCCTTACTGCTTCAGGATAATGACCTGTATATCCTTGACGAACCTTTCAACGGGGTAGATCTTTACGGATGTATCCAACTCAAAAGAATCATACGTGAACTGAAGTCCAAAAGGAAGACTGTCATAATATCATCGCATCTTATCAATACCTTACACGAACTGTGTGATGAGATTGATTTTCTGGATGGTCGTACCATTCGGAAAAGATATATTCAGGCATCAATTGATGAGATAGAGCAGGATATATTAAATAGGGGAAACAGTAATATGTAAAAAATGATATCATGATTGACAATAATACTTTTCATAAAATACCGGTAATCTTTTATGATGAAAGTTACAATAAATATCAGAATGAGGTAATGAACCTGTTGTATTTTATCAGGTTATTTCATCCTGTCAGTATAGTTAATCCTGAGACATTCAACAGATTTGAAATACAGGCAGGGAAAATCTGTCATGAAATGAGAGGTATGTTGGATTTGCAGCACTTCCAGTTTGCCTTGAACTCTTTGTTAGCCATACTTGAAGACGCACATACTTATTTCATGCCTGAAAATGGATTAATTTATCCTTTTGAGATAAGATATTATGAAGGCTGTTTTTATCTGTATGCCATAGATTCAGAATATCCTGATTTTACAGGAAAAGAGATTGTTTCCATAAATGGAATATCCGTTAAAAATATCAGGTCGGCTATTCGTAAGGCAATTCCCTCGGAGAATGAAGTAAAGGCAGGGCTATGGAGTTTTTATCTGAATCGCAAAGCGTTTTTGCATCAGATAGGAGTAGATACTGCAAAGGGTGTTTGTCTTGGTTTTCATGGTGGAAGTAGTCTGCTTTTTGAGTCGGAAACAGAGAATCGTTCCGGATGGCGTCAAGTGAAGTTCCCTCCATATCCTGTTACAGTGAAGCGTGATGATTTGTTTTCGTATCAGATAATTGAAGATAAATGCTATATTCAATTTAATGCGATGTATGATTTGCAGTCGTATTTGCAATTATGTCAGATTACGGGCATCAAAGTTGATGATAATTATCTGAACTTTCTACCGTCATTTCTCGAATTTATAGACAAGATGGATGCCGATATAAAGCAGCATCGTATACGGAAACTGGTGGTTGATATGCGTTATAATGGTGGAGGAAACAGTATGCTTGGCGACCAGCTTCTCCAATATCTTGGGGTTGATACGGACAGTATATCAAAATATAAGACATTTGTCAGAAAATCAGATTTTCTTTTCAAATATATGCCTGATTTCTATGATTGCTGTAAAGGTAAACCAGGAGAACTTATTCCGTTGGAAGATTGTGAAAACTTGCCATTCCTTCCCAAAATAAAGAACCGTTTTGAAGGGAAGGTGGTATTCATACAAGGTCAGAACACTTTCAGCAGTGCTAATTATTTGCTTACAACTATAAAGGATAATCATCTTTTCTCAATTATAGGTACTCCGACTTCGCAGAAGCCTACTTGCTTTGGTGATGTATTGCCTGTTGAACTGCCATTTACAGGTACGAAGGGTTATATAAGTCATTCTTACTTTGAAAGACCGGATGTGAACTGTAATGAGGAGGATTGTTTATTTCCTGATTTTCATATACCTATGTCTATGGATGAAAGGTTGAAGGGTATTGATAAATGTTGGGTATGGATTGAAATGAATTTGTTTGATGAGTGAAGCATTAACCTAAAGATAACATACTGATAACATAAACTCTTGCTCTTTACACATACCTTTGCAATATAAGTATAATGTAATATTTTATAGCCTATGAAAAAAAGTTCTTATAAATACAGTCGTATATTTTATTATGGATTATTGGTTGGTGCTGCAATTGGAATGCTTATAATGTCGTATATCCTTATATGTTATAATACACCATTATAAAGATTCACGATGGTTATGAAACTGAAGTTTATAATTTCAGGTATTCTGATTGTCGTTATCGGGCTGGTACTGTCGTACACGTATCGTCCGTATGTATATGAGAACCATATCAATGATTTTCATCTGGCAGATGTTATAGGCAGTGTCGTTTGCGTACCTGCTGCAGTACTATGCGCCTATGGCATTGATAGCAGATACTCGATAAAGCAATACACAATAGGGGCTGCAATAGTCTATATTGCATACGAGTTTCTCGGACTTCTTCATATACATGGTACCTTCGATGTATATGATATCATAGCCATAATAATAAGCAGCCTTGTGTTTTACCGATTGTCTCTGTTGTTTGGAGTTTCAAGCGGCAGATAGATGGTAAAATTCTCCTTCTGTACTGTTGACGAATATTCATCCCTCATGCGCCTTTATCACTTGGTCAACAAAGTTCAGGCACAGTCCAAAGCCTGAAGTTCCGTTCTTGCAGCTGCGCTTTGCCGCCGTTGCACGTTCATACTTTTGGAGAATGACTTTCTGGTCGGCTTCGGATATGCCCAGCCCATTGTCGCGTACTTTCAGGATGGTGTAGCATTCGCTTTCTTCAGACGTGATGTTAATTTCCACACTCTCCTTAGAGTATTTGATGGCATTGTCAATCAGATTGCTTATTACTTTACCCAGATAATCGTTGTCGGCATAAGCTGTTTTGGTCTGTAAGCTGATGATAAAGTTTACAGGTTTCTGTACATTGGATTTGAATTTCTCTGTCAGTTTCTCTATTATTGGAGTAGGCTCAACTTCCGTTCTGTTCATCTCCAGTTTATAGTTCTCCAGCTTTGAGATGGTGACTATCTTGTTGATGAGAGTAAACAGATGTTCTGTTTCGCGTTTTGCTATACTCATGTATTTATTCTTTATCTCCGGTTTGGTATCAAGTCTTCCGCTTTTAAACATATCTTGTACCATCATAATAGTGCTGAGAGGTTGCACCATGGCGTATGAGAAGTCTTCACAGATAGGGGAGATTTTGTTCAATTTGAAGGTAAATTTAAGTTGGTAGAGTTAAGTAGTCATTATGATTGTTTTTATAAATATAATGCTCTAAAGAATGGTTTGTGGTGCTTTTCCCTGTGATTGAGCAGGCGGTGATATATATCGTCAGGGGTAAGTCAGTGGCCTACAACAAGAATATACTACAGTTGATAGATTTGAGCGAATAATTCTATTTCTTTTCTATATTCATTTCTTTTATTATTATAGCTTACCCTGAAAAAAGTATAGTTATGTCCTTTTCTTCAGATAAATACATCTCGGTAGTCCACCATATTTCAACGCTTGTTTTATATACGTATATCCTAATTTTTCCATGTTACTGCGTGAAAAAGAATTTTCCGGATGGACCGTACATAACAAATAACGGTATTGGGTTTTGCGTAGGGCTTCTTCTGCCTGACTTATAAGTAAACGTTGTAGTCCGTAACCTCGGAAGTTGGGATGCACTGCTACCGTATCCATGTGTGCTACACTGCACAACTCTGCTTCAGGTAATCCGATGTCGTAACCTAGGTTCTCGGAATTTTCTCCGGGAAAGACGACAATGAATAATCCGGCAGTCTGTCCTGATACACTTTCAATGGCTTTCCATATAATGCCTGTGTGAGTAGACAATAGCGACTTTATATAATCTTTGTCTTCTTCTGGAGCAAACCATTCCCGGTGTTCCATGTTTTTCCAGATGCTTGTTATAAATGATGTCAGTTCGTCTGCATCTGCTATGGTTGCTTGGATTATGCTGAACTTCATTGGCTACGGACGTGGAATCGATGGTTTATAATTTTCTTAACTCCTGATACAATCGTTGTACCGGAAGCCCCATTACATTGAAGTAGGAACCTTTCAGACCGGTTACTCCGATAAAGCCGATCCATTCTTGTACACCATATGAACCTGCTTTGTCCATCGGTCTGTAATGTTCTACATAGAAACGGATATCTTCTTCACTCAACTGGTCGAAGGTTACTTCTGTAACCGAGGCAAAGGATTTTTGGAATTCGGTAGTCGTAAGGCATACTCCGGTTATGACTTGGTGAGAGCGTCCCGACAGTTTGCGCAGCATTTGGCAAGCTTCTTCTTCATCTTTAGGCTTTCCTAAGACTTCTCCATCTATGTAGACTATGGTATCGGCAGTGATAATAAGTTCGTCTGCCTGCATGGACGGACGATAGGCGTCTGCCTTTTCGCGGGCAATGTAGATGGGAATTTCTTCACCTTTCAGTGTGTCGGGGTAGGTTTCGTCAATACCGGGCAGAAGCTTTACTTCATAATCTACTCCCAGTCCGGATAGCAGTTCCCGGCGGCGTGGGGAGTTGGAAGCCAGCTTTATCTTATATTTTTTCAGGTTTTCGAGCATAATTGTTTGTTTTTATATTACCAGCCAAAGGCTTCTTCGTGTGACATCCATTTGCCTTGTGCACGCAAAACTTGTTCTACTACATCACGTCCGCATCCGTAGCCTCCGTTGCGGTGTGAGATATATGTGCAGATGGCTTTTATCTCAGGAGCTGCATCGGCGGGGCAGCAGGGGAGTCCTACAAGACTTAAAACTTCGTAGTCGGGGATATCATCGCCCATATAGAGTACTTCCTCTGGCTTCAGATTGTATTTCTCCATTAATTCGGCATATTCTTTGGTCTTTACGGCTGCTCCCATGTAGATGTCTTTTATGCCAAGGCCCTCGTAACGTTTACGTACAGCTTCTGTCTTTCCTCCGGTGATGATTGCAACATGTAGTCCGCATTTTACGGCGAGTTGCAAGGCATAACCGTCTTTTATGTTGACCGAGCGCATCGGTTCTCCGTTAGGATGCAGGGTGATGGTTTCGGCACTTAACACGCCGTCTACGTCGAATATCAGTGCACGTATTTTAGTAAGATCGTAGTTTATCATAAGGTTTCTTTTTTATTGCTAGCGTATTCGTGAATGTTTTTACTGATCAGTTCGTATATCTCTGCCAAGCGCGGTTCGCTTTTCAGCATTTCCAGATGGCGGTTGATGACATTTTCATCGTATCGCTGTGCCGGTCCGGTCTGTGCTTCGACGGGAGGCAGTTCGTGTACTTTCCGGGCTGTTTCGTCAATCAGCGGAAGCATGGCTTCGAAGGGAAGACCGTTTGCGGAAAGCAGATGACTGGCAACGGCATACATGTGATTGGCAAAGTTGCAGGCAAATACTGCTGCGATGTGCAGGTATCGCCGTTGCTCGGATGATGCTTCATATACTTTGCTTCCCAGATGGAGGGCGATTTCGTTCAGAAGCTTCAGGTCGGCAGCTGTATGTGCTTCGGTAAAAAATGTAACTTCACGAAAATCTACCTGACGCAGTTTGCTGAATGTCTGCATGGGGTAGAGCACACCGTAACGTTCTGCCAGTCCTTGCCATACGTTCATGGGAACACTGCCCGCTGTGTGTACAAACAGGGCTTGGGGAGCACGTTGTACTAGCTTGGGAAGTATGTCGTTCAGTGCTGAGTCTTTCACGGAAACGATATATAAATCTCCCTCATGGGTGATTTGGCTTAAATCTGTAGTATAGGGACATTTCAGCTTGTCGGCAAGTTCGGAAGCGGAAGCTTCTGTACGGCTGAATACCTGACGGATATTATATCCGGCTTGTGATAAAGCTACGGAGAGATGAGTCGCTACGTTGCCGGCCCCTATCATGATAATGTTTTTTATATTCATGGTGAAAATGATTTTTTTCGTTTGCGGGACTTTTTATCGTGATGACAACCAGTAGAGCAGTATTCCTATCAGTAGTAGGGAAGCGGGAAGCAGGTAGCCTGACATTTGTCCCAGCAGCGTAGTTACCAGACCGATGTTCTGGATGAGCCAGATTCCGGCAAGAATGATGCCTACCGACTTGTCTGCCTTGAACCATAAGAAAGCAACGGCTGCATAAAGTAGCATGGTGTCTTTTTGCATAACCCAGGACAGACCGTGGGAAGAAAAACCTATCAGCCGGTCGGCAAGATAGAGTATTCCCATCAATGCAAGAAAAACTGCGGTAGCACGGTATGTATCTTTATGGTTTGATGCTTTTGCTGCCACGTTTATTCTCCTCCGTATTTATTGATATGTACTTTTTCCCATTGCAGGTGTGACTCGTCGAAAGGTTTACGCTCCATACCTTTGTGGCCGATGGCTACGATGGACAAAACCTGTAACTGAAGAGGTATGCCGAGAATGCCGTGCACATACTCGTCCGATGACATGCCGGTAGCGGTGTATCGTTCGCGTACTTGTATCCAGCAGCTTCCCAGTCCCAGATCTTCGGCTTGTAGCTGAATCATCAGAGAGGCTATAGACGCATCTTCTATCCATACGTCGCTTGCCAGCGGATCTGCCAGTACGACGATGGCAAGAGAGGCTTCTTTCAGGAAAGATGATCCCATTTCCTTGCAGCGTGAAAGCTTGTCGAGTGTTTCTTTATCGTCTACTGCTATAAACTGCCAGCAGTTGCTTCGTTTGGAAGACGGCGACATGAGGGCTGCCTTCAGCAGGGTTACCACTTCTTCTTGTGTCAGTTCTTCATCGGTGAACTTACGCATACTGCGCCGTTGTTTTATCAATTCGCTGAAACTCTTCATAAAATCTTCGTTTTTAACACGACAAATATAACCTTTAAACTCGTAATGCTCAAAAAAAATCATAAATTTGCGATACAATGGCTATCAGGTTGACTACATATGAGCATGCAAAGGACATTCCTGAACTTCCGGGAACCAATGTCTTTCATTCTACTGATTTGTTCCGGATATTGGAACAAACCCCGGGGTATCGTCCTGTGCTCTTGGTTGCTTTCGAAGGGGATAAACCGATAGGTAAACTGCTGTGTATTACCCGGCGGAATTTTCGTCTGCTGGGGTTTACTGAAAAAACATACGTTTACGGTGTGGGAGAGTATTTTAATACGGAACGGAAACGGGAAGAGATTTTCAATGAATTATTGACGTATTTTACTACTCTGTATAAGGAGGGATCTTTTCTGTTGGAGTTTCGAAACTTAGAAGAACCGTTGTTCGGCTACCGTTATTTCAGGCAGAACGGGTATTTTCCGGTCCGGTGGCTGCGTGTTCGCAATTCGATACACCACGAACAGCTTGATAAATGGATGAGTGCTTCCCGTAAACGCCAGATTGCCAAGGGACTTAGAAATGGGGCTTCTATTGAAATTGCCTCCAGCCTGGAAGATATAAGGGCTTTCTTCATGATGCTGAAAAAATATTATTCTCCCAAAGTTCATCGTTATTTACCTGATTTTCATCTTTTTGCTTTTTTCTCTGAAGAATCTTTTCCGGCTGGGATGGGTAAAATCTTTATAGTCCGTTATAAAGAAAAGATTATTGGTGGTTCGGTTTGTTTGTTTTCTGATGATACTGCTTACCTGATGTTTTCTGCTGGGATGCGCAAGAGTTATCCGTTGCTTTATCCGGGAGTGCTTGCTGTATGGGAGGCAATGACTTATGCCAGAGAGCATGGATATAGTCATTTTGAATTTATAGAAGCAGGACTTCCTTTCAAGAAATTCAGTTATCGGGATTTTATTTTACGTTTCGGAGGTAAACAGTTGAGTACACGTCGTTGGTTTAAGGTACGGTGGAACTGGCTGAATCGCTTGCTTATTCGTATTTATGTGTAATTTATATAGATATATGTTATGATTGATCCTGTTTATAGTGCGGCTCCCGACCGTTATCACGGTGGAATGAAATATCGCAGGGCTGGTAAGAGTGGTATCCTGCTTCCTGAAATTTCTCTTGGACTTTGGCATAACTTCGGAGATGTGGATACGCTGTCAGGCAGTAAAGAGAAAATTCATCATGCTTTTGACAAGGGAATTACTTATATCGATCTTGCTAATAACTATGGACCTTCTTATGGATCGGCTGAGGAAACGTTCGGGCAAATCATGAAGAAATCCATGGCTCCCTATCGTGATGAACTTTTTATTTCTACGAAGGCTGGACATGATATGTGGGAGGGGCCTTATGGGATATGGAATTCACGGAAGCATCTTATGGCTAGTATTGACCAAAGTTTGAAACGGATGAATCTGGAGTATGTAGATATTTTTTATAGTCATCGCTATGATCCGGAAACTCCACTTGAAGAAACCTTGCAGGCACTTGTCGATATCGTACGTCAGGGCAAGGCTCTTTATGTAGGCATATCGAAGTATCCTAAAGAGGCGGCGGAAATAGCTTATCGTTATCTTGCCGACAATCATGTGCCTTGTCTGCTTTATCAAGGGCGTTATAATTTGTTCAATCGTGAGCCGGAAGAGGAGGGCATCTTGGATCAGGCGAGTAAACATGGCAGTGGGTTTGTTGCCTTTTCACCTTTGGCGCAGGGATTATTGACCGGTCGTTATCTGGATGGTATTCCTGATGATTCACGTATTGCCCGGGGAGGTCATCTTAAGAAAGAAGCTCTGACGGAGGATGTTCTTCGTAAAATCAGGGACTTGAACAAAATAGCCGCACGACGTGGTCAGACTTTGGCCGAAATGTCATTGGCATGGTTGCTGAAAGATGAGAAGGTTACTTCTGTCATAATTGGTGCCAGTTCGGTAAAACAGATTGACGATAATTTGAAGTCTTTAGATAATACGTCGTTCTGTGATGAGGAAATATGTCTGATAAATAATGTTTTAAGTCGTTGATATCCAGTTTGGAGAATGGAACGATTCATGCATCAGCCAATATTTTTATCGTGAAAAAATATTTCTGACAACTACGCTTTGTATAAAATAAAAATAAACTAAAAAAAGCGTTAGTTGATGAAAATAAAATAGGGAAATATTTCTTTATTCTGCACATTTTTGTTTTCTTTGTGCAGTTGATATAAACCAACTTTAGATTTTAATACCATTAAAAGCAACTTAATTATGAAAATTTCTCACATTGAACATTTGGGCATTGCGGTGAAAAGTATCGAAGAAGCCCTTCCTTATTATGAAAATGTACTCGGATTGAAATGTTATAATATAGAAACCGTAGAAGATCAGAAAGTAAAAACTGCTTTCCTGAAATGTGGTGAAACAAAAATTGAACTGCTGGAGCCTACGGGACCTGATAGCACAATTGCCAAATTTATTGAAAACAGAGGCATGGGAGTTCATCATGTGGCTTTTGCAATAGAAGACGGAGTAGCAAATGCGTTGGCTGAAGCTGATGCAAACGGCATTCGCCTGATCGACAAAGCGCCTCGAAAAGGTGCAGAAGGACTGAATATTGCTTTCCTTCATCCGAAATCAACTATGGGGGTATTAACCGAACTTTGCGAAAAATAATTAAGGGCAATGAATGAAATGGTGAAGACATTAGCCGTTTGTTGTCATTCAGAATAGAGAAGTGGCGGAGAATTTTGTAAACGTTCATCGGATGTATACGAAGTTCTTCGTCACTTTGTTGCTTTAAAACAATCGGTTGTTAACCATTTTATCTTGCCATTTACTAATACATAAATTTCTAGTACCATGAGTAACCAACTTGAAAAAGTAAAAGAGCTTATCGAACTGCGTGCCCAGGCGCGTCTTGGCGGTGGTGAGAAAGCTATCGAAAAGCAACATGCTAAAGGGAAATATACTGCACGTGAACGTATTGCTATGCTGCTTGATGAAGGAAGTTTCGAAGAAATGGATATGTTTGTAAAACATCGTTGTACAAACTTCGGAATGGATAAGAAGCATTATCTGGGCGATGGTGTAGTTACTGGATATGGAACAATAGAAGGAAGATTGGTTTATGTCTTTGCACAGGACTTTACCGTATCTGCCGGCTCTCTGTCAGAAACCATGTCACTGAAGATTTGTAAGGTAATGGATATGGCTATGAAGATGGGAGCTCCTTGTATCGGACTGAATGACTCGGGTGGTGCACGTATTCAGGAAGGTATCAATGCACTGGCTGGATATGCTGAAATTTTCCAGCGTAATATTTTGGCTTCTGGTGTAATTCCGCAGATTTCAGGTATCTTTGGTCCGTGTGCCGGAGGTGCTGTATATTCACCTGCACTGACAGACTTTACTTTGATGATGGAAGGTACTTCTTATATGTTCCTTACAGGTCCGAAAGTTGTAAAGACTGTTACCGGAGAGGATGTTTCTCAAGAAGATTTGGGTGGTGCAAGTGTGCACTCTACTCGTTCGGGTGTAACTCATTTTACTGCTTCTACAGAAGAAGAAGGCTTGGCACTGATTCGTAAGTTATTGAGCTATATCCCTCAGAACAATCTGGAAGAGCCGCCTTATGTAGACTGTACAGATCCGATTGATCGTCTGGAGGATTCTTTAAATGAAATTATTCCGGACAGCCCGAATAAGGCTTACGATATGTATGAGGTTATCGGAGCAATTGTCGATAATGGTGAGTTCCTCGAAGTTCAGCGTGATTTTGCAAAGAATATCATTGTCGGTTTTGCACGTTTCAACGGACAGTCTGTTGGTATTGTTGCCAACCAGCCTAAGTTCCTTGCCGGAGTATTGGACTGCAATGCTTCTCGTAAGGGAGCACGTTTCGTCCGTTTCTGTGATGCTTTCAATATTCCTATTGTTTCATTGGTAGATGTTCCGGGATTCCTTCCGGGTACAGGACAGGAATACAATGCTGTTATCTTGCACGGAGCTAAACTGCTTTATGCATATGGTGAAGCTACTGTTCCAAAAGTGACAGTTACATTGCGTAAGTCGTATGGTGGTTCACACATCGTAATGAGTTGTAAGCAGTTGCGTGGAGATATGAACTATGCATGGCCGACTGCTGAAATTGCCGTAATGGGTGGTGCTGGAGCTGTAGAGGTATTGTATGCAAAAGAAGCTAAAGAAGCTGCCGATCCGAAGGCATTTATGGCTGAAAAAGAAGCTGAATATACCAAGTTGTTTGCCAACCCGTATAATGCTGCAAAATATGGTTATATAGACGATGTGATTGAACCGCGTAATACTCGTTTCCGTATCATTCGTGCCTTGCAGCAGTTACAGACTAAGAAGCTGACAAATCCAGCTAAGAAACACGGAAATATTCCATTGTAATTCGTGGGTTATTCTGATTATTAACTTTCAACTTAAGAAATCTATGAGAAAAAACAGAATAGGAATATTTCTTTCCCTGCTGTTGCTGATCGGTTTTACTTCTTGTACAGAACAGAAATCGAACAGTAAACTGGTCATCAATGAGGTGTTGGTGGACAATCAGACCAACTTTCAGGATGATTATGGTGTGCATAGCGGCTGGATTGAAATATTCAATAAGGCATATAGTACAGCCGATTTGGCCGGATGCCTGCTGAAAGTGAGCAGTCAGCCCGGAGATACTGTTACGTATTTTATTCCGAAAGGAGATGTGCTGACAAGCATTAAGCCACGCCAGCATACACTTTTCTGGGCGGACGGAAATCCTAGACGGGGTACTTTCCATACTAATTTTGTACTGAGTAAAACTAATGCCAACTGGATCGGATTATATGATTCTGGTAAAAAGCTGCTTGATCAGGTTGTTGTTCCGGCTGGTATATTGGCTGCAAATCAATCGTACGCTCGTGTAGGGGATGCATCTGCCGAATGGGAAGTGAAAGGTGCAAGTGCTGATAAATATGTCACTCCAAGTACGAACAACCAGACGATAGAAAGCAATCCGAAGATGGATAAGTTCGAACAGCATGACCCGGTAGGTATCGGTATGGCTATATCGGCTATGAGTGTTGTTTTCCTGGGACTAATATTGCTTTACATCTGCTTTAAGCTGATTGGTAAGGCGGCTATTAAGTTGCGTAAGCGCAATGCAATGATCGCACACAACATTACCGATAAGCAAGAAGCTAAGGAAAAGAAATTGGGCGAAGCACCGGGAGAAGTGATTGCTGCTATCTCTATGGCGCTGCATGAAGCACAGGGAGCCGATCATGATGTAGAAGAAACCATTCTGACTATCAGTCGTGTGAAACGTAGTTATTCTCCGTGGAGTTCGAAGATTTATACATTGCGTGAAACTCCACATAAGAAATAATCATCCTAAAATGATAAGAAACCATGAAAGAATACAGATATAAAATTAACGGAAACTTGTATAAAGTAACCGTGGGTGACATAGAAGACAATAATGTGCGTGTAGAAGTAAACGGCACGCCTTATACCGTAGAACTCGAAAAGCAGAACAAACCGAAAATTAAGCCGGTAGTACGTACTGCATCTACTACTCCTGCTGCTCCTCCTGCTGCTGTGACTCGTCCGGCAAGTGTAGGAAGCAAATCTGGTATCAAGTCACCGCTGCCGGGAGTTATTCTCGAAATCAAAGTAAAAGAAGGTGATACCGTGAAACGTGGACAGACCTTACTTGTATTGGAAGCCATGAAGATGGAGAACGATATCAAGGCAGACCGCGACGGTAAAGTTACTGCTATTAAAGTAAGTAAAGGAGAATCAATTCTTGAAGGTACAGACCTTATAATCATCGAATAATATGGGAGAATTTAGTAGTTTCTTACAAAATAACCTGGCAGACTTCTGGACATATACCGGTTTTTATAATGCCACAGCAGGACATCTCATCATGATCCTGATAGGTATTGTGTTCATTTATCTTGCCGTTGCTAAGGAATTCGAACCGATGTTGCTGATTCCTATCGGATTCGGTATACTTATCGGTAACATTCCGTTTAATATGGAAGCCGGACTGAAAGTAGGTATCTACGAGGAAGGCTCAGTACTTAACATTTTGTATCAGGGAGTGACTTCCGGATGGTATCCGCCGCTTATCTTTTTAGGCATTGGAGCCATGACGGACTTCTCGGCGTTGATATCTAATCCGAAGTTGATGCTGATCGGTGCTGCGGCACAGTTTGGTATCTTTGGAGCATATATGATTGCGCTGGAAATAGGTTTCGATCCGATGCAGGCTGCTGCCATCGGTATCATTGGTGGAGCTGACGGACCGACCGCTATCTTCTTGTCATCGAAACTTGCACCTAATCTGATGGGAGCAATTGCCGTGTCTGCTTATTCGTATATGGCACTTGTTCCTGTTATACAACCTCCTGTAATGCGATTGCTTACAACAAAGAAGGAACGTCTTATCCGTATGAAAGCACCTCGTGCCGTATCACATACAGAAAAGGTTATGTTCCCGATTATAGGTTTGTTGCTTACTTGCTTCCTGGTTCCTTCCGGTCTGCCATTGCTGGGTATGTTGTTCTTCGGTAATCTGTTGAAGGAAAGTGGTGTAACCCGCCGTCTTGCCGAAACAGCTCGTGGTCCGCTGATTGATACAATTACTATTTTGTTGGGACTGACCGTGGGAGCATCTACTCAGGCATCTGAGTTCTTGACTTGGGATTCTATCAAGATCTTTATCTTGGGAGCGCTGTCATTCTTTATTGCTACAGCATCGGGAGTTATCTTTGTCAAGATCTTCAATTTGGTATTGAAGAAAGAAAATAAAATCAATCCGCTTATCGGTAATGCCGGAGTATCGGCAGTACCCGACTCTGCACGTATTTCTCAGGTAGTAGGATTGGAATATGATCCGACTAACTATCTGCTGATGCATGCAATGGGACCGAATGTTGCAGGAGTAATCGGTTCGGCTGTAGCTGCCGGTATCTTACTGGGCTTCTTGGTTTAAACGGAGTTTGTTGATAATCTTTTGAATTCGTTAACCCTCTGTCGGACTGTATAGATCAGTCAGACAGAGGGTTAACTGTTTTCGTAGATACTGATTTGTGGCATACTGAAATTTAGACTGACTTTAAGCTATCATGCTTTTGCTAGATTGAAAATAAGTTGTACTTTCGTCCACTCATTTTTTGACTTCAATTTTGGGGATTATGGAACTTACAGAGAATAAACTAAAGCAGAGAGTACAGCGTAATATACTGACTGTATCAGTATTGATTCTGGTAGGAAAGTTTATAGCATATTACCTCACAAATTCAGTTGGTGTTCTGACCGATGCCATGGAGAGTATTGTCAACGTTGTTGCTGGGGCAATAAGCTTGTTTAGTCTGTGTCTTTCGGAAAAGCCTAAAGACCAGAATCATCCTTTCGGACATGGAAAGATTGAACTTATATCAGCTTCTATCGAAGGTATATTGATTTCGATAGCAGGAGGAATGATTATTTATGAAGGTATTAAGCGTTTGCTGGTACCTACCGATATTCAGAAGATTGATGTCGGTATCTATATCATTGCTGTATCCGGGCTTCTTAATTACCTGATGGGATGGTACAGCATAGCTGTAGGAAAGAAATACGATTCGATTGCTCTCGTTGCTGGCGGAAAGCATTTACAGTCGGATACCTATTCTACTATTGGTCTTGTTGCCGGACTGGTATTGTTGTATTTCACCGGCATAGCCTGGATAGACAGTGCGATGGCCTTGATTTTCGGTTCGGTAATTATCGTAACAGGAATTTCTATTCTGAGAAAAACTACCGATAATTTGCTTGATAAGGCAGACATTAATCTGCTTGCCGATCTTGCCGATACCTTGAATCGAAACAGAAAACCCGAGTGGATTGATATTCATAATGTAAAGGTTTTGAAGTCGGGCAATTCTTTGTATATGGACTGCGACTTGACTATTCCATGGTATTATAATATCGAACAAGGTCATAAAATAGGGGCACGTTTGCAGGAAGCTATGAAAGCTAAATATTCAGACCATGCTGTATTGAATATTCATCTTGATCCATGTAATATATTCGAAACACCTAAGTGTAATAAGTGTATGTGCAGTGACTGCCCGTATCGCAAAGAGAAGTTTGTAGCTGTGGAAGAGATCAATGTTACGACTTTTATTCGTAATGAAGTTGAATTCAGCGAATAGTTGTAGATGATAGAAAAAGAGTTTTAAAATCTTAATCCAATAAAGATGAGGCTGCCTTAAACTAGAACAGCGAAAGTAAAAATCTTATAGATTAAAACTGAGAAATAAAAATCTCCTGCTTTAGCCTTTGTTTATTATAATGATAGGACTAAAAGCAGGAGTTTTTTTATGTTGTAATTTATATAGATGATAAGTAAGCCTATCTCTTTATTTTGAGACAGCTCCCCTTCTTCTTATAGCTGATAATTTTTTGCGATTAGTTGCTCAGGTTAGGATTAGCTGCTATTGCTTCTTTCGGAATCTGAAGCGTATAACGCGAATCATCCTGCTCCAATACATACTGTTGACCGTTTAATGTTTTTTCGATGCGCGGGCGAGTTGTACGGCGCAAATCGAACCAGCGGTGACCTTCGAAAGAAAGTTCTCTGGCACGTTCATTCAGTATTTCTTTTATCAGCTCTTCCTTACCTAGGCCTTCTACCGATGCTTTCTTTTTAGCATACGCTTCGGCCGTATAACGCTTCTCCATCAGTTGTAGCAGACGTTTGCGAGCTTCAGGTAAGTTGTCCGACTGTGCTGCTGCCTCAGCACTGTTCAGGTATAACTCTCCTGTACGTATTGTACAACGGAATTCTGAACTTCCTCCTTTTTTCGATTTACGGTTTCCGTCCTTGTCTGCTTGGGCAAAGTAAGCATCCTTGCGAAGGTCACCTTCCTGATACATTGCCAGAAACGAAGGAAGGACAGATACGGCATTCTGATAATTGTTGTTAATGGTATATTCCAAAGCATTAATAGCCTCTACCGACTGATATTGGTTAGGCAGCTTAAATCCGTCTGCCTTAAAATCTTCCAATACATTTTTAGTCTTAAGAGCCTCTTCCGCCTGTGCATAAGCATTCTGCCAGTCGCCCATATAGAGATAAACGCGTGAGCGGATAGCCGGAACGCATACTTTGGTAAAACGGTAGGAGAGAGCAATGTCATCCCATTTTTCCACATTCAGCAGCGCTTCGGCACTTTTCAAGTCGTCCAAAATCGAAGTATATACCTCGCTTACTGTATTGCGGAACAACTGTTTTTCCAGATCTGTATCCAGTTTCAAAGGGATAGACTTTGTGGCCGGAGCTCCCGGTTTGGTATAAGGCTGTCCATGCAGATTTACCAATATGAAATGCATATATGCACGCATCAGATAGGCTTCTCCGGTAAGCTGTGCTATTTCGTTCTGACTTCCTTCGTTTATTTCATCGTGATGCTCGATAATGAAGTTAGCAAAAAACAAAACTTCATAATAATTGGCCCAGTCGAATGATACGGTCGTGGTAGAAGTTGTCGTACCCTCCCAACGTTCGATGGCTCCATATTTATCCTGATCGTTTTTGTTGCTTACAAACATTTCGTCAGCACCCATACCCGCAAGTCCCCGGTCCGCAGGAACCGTTGTACACGCGTTCAGCCATAAGGCACGATATTCAGCCAGCGTATGCGGAATAACACTTCCGGTAGGCTGGATATCCAGATATTTGTCGCAGCCAGTCAGCAAGAAAGTCAGACAGGCAAAAAATAAACAGATATATTGTTTCTTCATTGTCGGTTACAAGTTAAAAGTTAAGATTCAGACTGAATGTAAATGACTTCGGAATAGGCTGTGCATACGGATTACCCATTGTTTCCGGATCCAGATAATTGCGATAGCTCGACCCGAAGACAAACAGATTACGTCCTTCCAGTGCTACTGTTGCCTGACTGATACCCAGTTTCTGTATCAGGCTGAATGGCAATTCATACCCCAGACGAATGCTTTGTATACGCATGTAGTTCTGTTTCTTTACCCACAGGCTGGAATACGCATACGGATTCACAGCTCCATCGAGGAAGAAATAGGCATCCATATCTGTATTAGAGTCTACCAGCGCCGGCATTGTACCATTCGGATTTTCCGGAGTCCAGCGGTTCAGAATATCACGGTTGGTGTTCTGTCCGCGGTCGAACGAGGTCAGTGAGTAGCTAGGCTGTACACGTACATATCCTCCCGCATTGAAAATACAATTGATACCCAGTTCCCATGCCTTGTAGGTAAAAGTATTGTTGAATCCTCCGGTGTAAGGCGAATCGGTTGTTCCTATATACTCATACTTGTTTCGAAGTTCAGCATGACTCAGGTTGTATGTACCGAAACCGAATTCCTGCACCTTAAAAAATTCCTTCATCGATTCTACTTTTCCGGTTTCTTTGTTGTAGAATGTCATCTGTCCGTTTTCATCTATACCCGCATAAGGGAATGCAAAGATAGCTCCAGCCGGATAACCTTCACGGCTAGGATAAATGGCATCTTCTCGTATGGCTTCTTTCAACACCTTATTCTGGTTGTAGGCAAAGTTGAAAGTCGTAGTCCACATAAATGACTTGGTATGGATATTGCGTGTAGACAATCCTATTTCGATACCTTTATTTGTCATGCTGGCCCAGTTGATGTTTGTCGAAGAAAAGCCCGTTTCCAGCGGAAGCATCTGCATGCCTATCAAGTCCACTCCTTTACGGTAATAATAGTCCACACTCAGGTTGATAGCCTGATTCAATACAGCAAAGTCCAGTCCGACATTAACCGAATGAGTCTTTTCCCAGCGCAGCTTGTCGTTTGGTGCAGAGGTTACCACAATCATGTCTTCCGTGTTTCCTGGTAAGATAGGGGTAGCATTCGATTGGTATTTCCCCAGCAGATACGGAGAAGTGTTCTTGTCGATGTTTCCTTGCAGACCATACGATGCACGGATCACCAGATTGTCCAGCCATTTCGCGTTTTCGGTGAACGGTTCTTCTGATATACGCCACAATGCACTGACTGAGTAAAGTGGCAGGTAACGATATTTCTTGTCAACTCCAAACAAGTCGGAACCATCGAAGCGGATACTTCCTCCCAGTGTATATCGGTTCAGCAGTGAGTACGACATTGTAGAGAAAGCCGAAACGTATGCATTTTCTACATTCGTTTTGGTATGCAGAGGAAACGCCTGCGAGTCGCTGGGGAATACTACCGGCTGGTTGGTCATTGTACGGCGGTCATATCCGTAACCGGTCGAATAAAGGGTAGTCGCCCATGTACGGCGAAGTTCGGAACCTACCATGATTTCAAATTCATGAATATCAGCATATGTATCGCGATAAGTTCCCATTGTTTTCCACGTTACCTGAGAGTCTGAATTTTCGTAAGCCTTATGAAACCCTCCTTTCTGAGGAAGGAAAGACGTACCGTTATAGCGATGGTTTTTGTGTTCCAGTCGCATGGCAAAAGACTCCTGATCGGCAATCTGTTCGCGCGAGGTCTTGTCGAGCTGTAACCCTACCTGTGACGTAATCTTGAATCGGTCGTCAAATCGAAGCTCCACATCGAAGATGGAAGAAAGCGAATTGATGGTTGTTTCATTCGATGTATTCTGCCGTTCTTCAAACGTATTGAACAGCAGATCCGAATTTCCATTCTGTATATCGCTGTCGTACACATAGTTTCCATCCTTATCGTATGGAGTCAGGTACGGATTGGCAATGCGGGCATAGAACATCGGATTTGTAAATCCGTCGGTAGACAGGTATGAACCATTCTTACGTCGGTTTACAAAAACAGATGTGCCGAATTTCAACATCCGGTTCACTTTATAATTAGCTTTCATTACCAGATTCAGACGGTCGGAAGATACATTCGGAATATTTCCCTGTTCTTTTGAGTACCCTAACGAAGTATAGTACGTAGCCTTTTCGTTACCGCCCGACAGACTCAGGTTATATTCCTGACTGAACGCGTCCTGCAATAGTATATCATTCCAGTCTGTATTAATCAGGCGCAAGGCGTTGATTTCATTCTGAGTCTCTTTAGAGAGTGCGCTCCAGCCGTCTTTCTTGAAAGCATCAATGGCATTGTAGCGGTTCAGGATGCGGTATATTTCTCCCTTTTCGGCGTTCATGGCATAATCACTTTTCATCAGTTGCAGTTCCAGATCGACCTTCTCAGACGCATTCAGCAAGTTCAGACGGTCGATATTCTGTTGAGGCGACCACGTGAGGCGCGTACTGAAGTTGATTTTTGTCTTTCCGGCCTTACCGTTTTTGGTGGTAATCACAATCACACCATTGGCCGCACGTGCACCATAAATAGCTGTTGCGGCAGCATCTTTCAGTACTGTGATATCAGCAATATCGGCAGGATTCAGTCCGGCTATGGAAGACTGCTGTACATCGTCGATATTCTTCAGCGACTCCAGACTCGGGATATCAGTACCTTCCAGTGGAATACCGTCGAGTACCCACAATGGGTCCTGTGTACCGTTTAGCGATGAAGTACCGCGGATACGGATCTTTACCGGAGATCCGGGAGCTCCGGAAGTCGAAACAGCCGAAAGACCTGCAATTTGTCCCGAAAGAGCCTGGTCGATACTTTTTACCGTACCGATACGTCCTTCCGAAATGTCAATCTTAGCAACGGCAGCTGTCAGCTTGCGACGCTCCACCGTCTGATAACCGGTCACAACCACATCGTTCAGCATCGTCGACGAAGGCTGTAAAGCAACGTTATAATGAGTCTGTCCCGATTTCAGTTCGATTTGCTGTGTAGTGTAACCAATATAGCTTAATTGTAATTTCTTTACTCCGGAAGGAACGGTAATAGAGAAGTTTCCGTCGATATCGGTGACAACTCCTAAAGACATCAGGCTGCTTCCGGCTTTCTTCAAGTCGTCGGCAGAAACATACACAGACACACCTATCAGTGGCTGTTTGTCATCATCAGCAATTACATTACCGGTAATCACCTTGTCGGCCGCCCATGCCGCACAAACGTGCACAAGGAGCAGCAAAGTCAATAATAAGGATTTCTTCATTGAAAAAAAGATTGTTATTGATTTTGTAAAAAATAGTTTAGCATTTGTTTTTGTGCATCGGCACAGGGACAGTTTAATCCTTCAGTCCCAGTGCCGTATTGATACGCAGAATCATATCGTCATAATGATAGCGTGCCGCCGTATCCGATGTGTTGCGTCTTGACTCAAGCAACTTCTTGATGCGCAACAATTCACCTCGTTTGACAGAGATTGCATCCGATATACGGTTTACTTGTCCGCCGTAGAAACTCAGTTCACGTCTGGCTCCCATGCGTTCTGCCTGTTCAATAGCAAATTCATCGTGACTGCACCACGGTGTGTGATGGAACAGATACGGATTGCCACTGGTAGCAGTCAGCTGCTTGTTGATTTTTACACCTTCACTTTCGGCGGCAGCAGTAATCAGTGCGTCGAGGAATCCTTTCTGCAAGTTACGCTCCATCACATCGGGAGTACCTCCCTTGATGGTGGTCGCGAAAATGGAGTTGTGCATCTTGTCCATCATTTCCACTACGGTGAAAGCCTTTTTGCCATTCTTCAGTTCGTTTTCCAGCATACGCATCAGTCGGTCGTTCGAGAGCAGATCCCAGAAAATATATCCCTGCGTATTTTTCAGAATCTGGCTTGGCGCATATTCTATTACCCCCGTCGGGTTTTTACGCAATAGGAAGGTATAGTCGGAAATTTCCGTATCGAACAGCCAGCGCGGGTAGCAAAGAACTTCGTTCAGCAGAAAATCGAGTGATGCTTCCTGCTTTTCCTTCTCTACATATGTATATGTCTTGACTCCATCGCCTACAGTCGTATTTTCTATGTAAATACCTCCGATATTTGCCATTACATGATACAGATAGTTGTTCCACTGGGTAATCACTGCGTAATACAGGCGCGAAGCCTCCTCGTACGTCTGTCCTTTCTCTCCCGTAGTCGTCCACTTGATGATTTCAGGCACGATACGTTTCAAGTTGGCTATACCCAGTTCCGAAGAACGGACAGGATCGTCACCCAAATCTTCGTTCTGTGCTCTCGGATCGACAGCCGAACGCGGATCTTGTGCCTCGCTGTATTTATACAGACGTCCATTATGCTTGTTCAGGAAATCGTATAACACATCTTTTTCAGCTTCCGGAGTAGGCAGACCATACCAGCGGTAACCATATTCGATGGCAAAAATATCATACGGACCGATGTGTGGCGATACAGCTGTAACTCCGTCGCCTGGCTGTGCCACGTAGTTATAACGGGCATAGTCCATAATAGACGATGCCGTAGAGTTCATCTTGTCTGTAAAGCTTTTCGAACGGAGCGAATCAGTAGGGAAAGTCCACGATCCCATCATGTTGTGGCGCAACCCCATCGAATGTCCTACCTCGTGACAGGCCACAAAACGGATCGCATCTCCCATCATTTCGTCCGGCAGTTTGGTTCCTCGTGCTTTCGGGTCAATAGCTCCGGTCTGGACGGTAATCCATTCCTGCACCATCGAGATAACATTATGCCACCACATGATGTCCGCTTCCAGAATCTCTCCCGAGCGAGGGTCGAGAATAGACGGACCCATCGCATTGGCTTTCGATGAGGCTGCATACGTCACCACCGAATAGTTGATGTCATCAGCATTCGCCGCTATGCTATCGGGCAGTTCCTTGGCAATAATTGCATTTTTAAATCCGGCACGCTCGAAAGCTACCTGCCAGTCTTCTATACCTTGCTTGATGTATTTTCGCCAGCGGTAAGGGGTAGAGTTTTCGATATAGAACACAATCGGCTTTTCCGGTTCTACCAGTTCTCCGCGCAGATATGCCTCACGGTCTTCCGGCTTGGGTTCCAGTCGCCAGCGTGTAATGTATTTTTTCTCTTCTGTTTTCTGTTGGGAATCGCTGAAATAGAGCAAGTCCTTTGTGAAATATCCCACTTTCGGATCGTCCAGACGGCCCATCATCGGCTTCTCGGGCAGTAATACCAGTGAGGAGCTGACCTCTACGGTGACATTTACTGCCGACATACCTTCGCGTACTTTCGTAGTAAGTTCGGAAGTGGCTACGATGTTGTTAGGAAACGCCTTGATCGACATGATGCGTGACAAGTCCTTTATAGCAGATGTCCCCAGATTGATATTGTCGAAGACATTGTTGATGCTCGTTTCCGATCCGTCATAGATGTCGTTTATCTGGATGATTACTGCGGTTGAATCGGTATTGCATGCTTCCAGCTTGAAATCGGCAATGAGCGGAGAGATAAAGTTATCGCGCACCGAGCGGGTGATAGCATCGTTTTCGGGCGATTCCGGTAATGGACGGCTCTGGCGCACCCTGATTTTTTTCTCTTCCTTGTTCCATTCAAAACGTATCATCTGTGTTTCGTAGTTTGTACCACGGTTTACACCTGCGTCATTCAGTTCGAAGGGCACTCTTTGCAGTTTATTCACAACCAGCATGTCGCGCTGAAGCAATGACACGGGGATTTCGAAATAATATTTGCCATCTTGGGCATATACATTAAACATGCCACGAGAAACCAGGTTGCTCTCGGAGGCAATCTTTTCAAAATCGGTTTTACTGACTTCTTCAGTTGTTTCTTTTTTCTTGTTCTTCTTCCACGGGAAAACTTTAGCTTCTGTAGATGCATTGTAATAGCTTGCATTACCAGCCGACGCATAGACTGGAATGCATATCAAAGCTCCTGCTAAAGCACGTAATAGTAGGGGTTTGTTCTGTATCATACAATGGTTTCGTTTGAGGTTGTAATAAATTACAAAACTTCAAAATTTGTATAATTGTTCAGATATTTTTTATAATTGTCGCATATTTATTAATAATTAAGTATTATTTGTATCTTAATGTTCTCTTTTGCGGCTTTTACATAGCTGTATTTTATATCGCGTGATTTAGGTTAAGCATTGTCTGGATAAAGGTACTGAAGTGGGATAATTATAACTTGCGCTTGTTTGAGGAAAAAATTGCTGTAGTTTTACCAAATTCTTCTCGATGTTTTTTTTAAAATCGTACAAATTCCGAAATGTTTTGTACAAAAAATAAGAGGTTTTTGCTGGTTTTCTAATTGGTTGATTTACTTGCGTTTATGTGATGTAGAGCTTTTGTGTTTTTTGTTAGATTGTAATGTGTATGCTTTGAAACTTTATCAGACAGTAATAGGTGAAAAGGTTTAGAGATGTATCATTATATATTTCTGAGGAAGTCGAACAGGTTTCATAAAAGATACGCATCGCTCATCTATTTCTTCGCTGTTTATGGAAATTTATACAGACGTGGAAGTAAGACAAGTAACTAACGAAAGTCAGAAGGAAAAATAGTATATAGCTATCAAATGAAAACTAATTCTATATACAGTTTTTTCTCCCTACTTTTTCTCATTTCCCTTCCTAATTTTTAGCAGTAAGATAAAATAGAATTTAGACCACCTGTTTGATAAGTGATGCATATTCTAATAGAGTAACACAGATTTTATTTATTACGTTTGTATACTTTCTGTACACTTTTATTAGTATCTTTTCTATGTCAGAAGCCTGATAATGTATCTTGTTATCGATTGGGATATAGGGTGAATAATGTTGTAGTGGTGGCCCTGCAAAGTTTTTTAGTTTACTTTCAGCAAATACTCCACTTTCTTCTCTGCCAGTGGTTCATTATCATATACGGATACTTGCCATTTTTTCTGTAGCTTTTCGATAAAAATAGACAACTTATATCGTTAGACGAATTAATTCATTATCTTTGTGTAAGATTCAACTTAATGATTGATATGGAAGATATAAATAGACTCAAACTAGTTCTTGTAGAAAAGAAGAAAACAAGCAAATGGTTGGCAGAACAATTGAAAAAAGATCCTTCAACCGTATCAAAATGGTGTACTAATGTTTCACAGCCTGATTTGGTTACCCTTTCAAAAATAGCAGCATTGTTAAATATTGACAGAAGGGAACTTATTAATAAAAGTAAATGAGTTTACCTCTCAAAGAAAAATGTATAACAACCTAAAAAAGACGAATATAAAATGACAAGTATACAGCAAAGGGAACAATTGCAATCTCAAATTTGGAAAATAGCCAATGAAGTACGTGGGGCTGTTGATGGATGGGATTTTAAGCAATTTGTATTGGGAACATTGTTTTACCGTTTCATCAGTGAAAACTTTACTGACTATATAGAAGGTGGAGATGACAGTGTTGATTATGCTTCTTTACCGGACAGTATCATAACTCCTGAGATAAAAGAGGACGCGGTCAAGACAAAAGGATATTTCATATATCCGAGCCAACTTTTTGTCAATGTGGTAAAAACAGCCAATACCAATCCCAATCTTAATACTGACTTGAAGGCTATTTTCGATTCTATTGAAAGTTCTGCTAATGGATATGCTTCCGAAAAAAACATCAAAGGATTGTTTGCTGATTTTGATACGACGAGTACAAGACTCGGGAATACCGTTGAAAATAAAAATAGTCGTTTGGCTGCCGTTTTGAAAGGTGTAGCAGGATTAAATTTCGGTAGTTTTGCAGAGCATGAGATAGACCTTTTTGGTGATGCTTACGAGTATTTGATTAACAATTATGCAGCGAATGCGGGAAAGTCGGGAGGTGAATTCTTTACTCCACAAAATGTTTCTAAACTTATATCACGACTTGCCATGCATAAACAGGCTACCGTCAATAAAATATACGACCCTGCTGCAGGTTCTGGTTCTTTGCTGTTACAGGCAAAGAAGCAGTTCGAAGATCATATAATAGTAGATGGATTTTTCGGACAGGAGATAAATCATACAACCTATAACTTGGCTCGTATGAATATGTTCTTACACAATGTCAACTACGATAAATTCAATATTGCACTTGGAAATACGCTTACCGACCCACAATTTGGAGATGACAAGCCTTTTGATGCTATTGTATCCAATCCTCCCTATTCGGTAAACTGGATTGGTTCGGATGACCCTACCCTTATCAATGACGACCGTTTTGCTCCAGCTGGAGTACTTGCACCCAAATCAAAAGCAGATTTCGCATTCGTTCTGCATGCTTTGCATTATCTTTCAAGCAAAGGTCGTGCTGCTATTGTCTGTTTTCCTGGTATTTTTTACCGAGGTGGAGCAGAGCAGAAAATCAGAAAATATTTGGTAGATGGCAACTATGTGGAAACTATTATATCTTTGCCATCCAATTTGTTCTATGGTACTTCAATAGCGGTTAATATTCTGGTTTTATCAAAGCATAAGAGTGATACCAAAATCCAATTTATAAATGCAAGCAGTGAAGAATTCTGTACAAAAGAGACTAATAACAATGTGCTTGAGGTTGAGCATATAAATAGGATAGTAGAAATTTTCGATAAAAAGAAAGATATTGACTATATTGCAAAATCAGTTGAAAATAAGACCATTGCTGAAAATGATTATAATTTGTTAGTAAGCAGTTATATTGAGGTTGAAGACACTCGTCCAAAGACTGATATAAAGGAACTAAATGAACGAATTCGCCGAATAGTAGTACGAGAGAACAAATTGCGTGTAGAAATAGATAAAATTATCGCAGAATTAGAGGAGGATGAGCTATGAGTAAATTGCAAGAATTAATGCAGAAACTTTGTCCAGATGGAGTGGAGTATAGAAGGTTGGGGGATAAAGACGTGTCAATAATGCAACGAGGAACATCGTTGACTAAAAATAACTCGAAGGAAGGTATATACCCTGTAATTTCTGGAGGTAGAATTCCCGCATTCTATTGTGACAAATTTAATAGAGAAGGGGAAACTATTACAGTAGCAGGGAGTGGAGCTGGAGCTGGTTATGTACAGTATTGGAATGAACCTATATTTGTATGCGACGCATTTTCTATAAAGGGATGTAAAGAAGTTTCTACAAAATATCTGTATTATTGTTTAACTAATTTGCAGGATAAGATTTATGCGACCAAAAAAGGAGGAGGTGTACCTCATGTTCATATTTCAAGTATAGAAAATTTTCTTATTCCAATTCCACATATAGATATTCAAGAAGAAATTGTAAATATTCTCGACCGCTTTGCAGAATTGCAAACGGAACTGCAAGCGGAACTGCAAGCAAGACAAGAGCAATATGAGTATTATAGGAACAAGTTATTATCATTTCAGGAAATAACAAAAGCATAATATGGGACAATCATTAAAAGAAATAGCACAAACCCTTCGTGGTACTAATAAAAAGGTACAACTAATCTATGCTTTCAACGGTGTAGGTAAGACTCGTCTGTCACGTGAATTCAAAGAACTGGTTTCTCCAAAGAGCCATGATGACGAGGTTGAGGAATCAAAAATGAAGGTGCTGTATTATAATGCCTTTACAGAGGATTTGTTCTACTGGGACAATGATTTAGATGCAGATTCTAAAAGGAAACTCAAAATACAACCAAACAGTTTTACTGATTGGGTGCTTAAAGAACAAGGACAAGAGGCAAATATAACGAAGTATTTCCAGCATTATACAAATGATAAATTAACACCTAATTTTGAAAATGATTATTCTGAGATAACCTTCTCAATAGAAACAGGAGATGAGAACTCTATAGATAATGTTAAAATATCAAAAGGAGAAGAAAGTTGTTTTATATGGTGTGTATTCTTTAGTATTTTGAAACAGGCAATTGATGTATTAACAGAACACGCAGAACCAGAAGAACGTGAGACAAATTTATTTGATGATTTGAGGTATATATTTATAGATGATCCAGTAAGCTCCTTAGATGAAAATCATCTAATCGAATTAGCTGTTAATATTGCTGAGTTAGTGAATAAAGGTAAAAAGGTTGGTATAAAGTTTATTTTAACAACACATAACCCTCTATTCTACAATGTTCTCTACAGTGAATTAAATTTAAACTCTGATAATACTGAGAAAAAAGGTTACTGCTGTTTTTTGCTAAAAAAAATGGATGATGGAACTTTTGAATTAGATGGGAAGCAAGGTGATTCGAACAAAGCTTTTTCATATCATATTCACATTAAAAACATAATTGAGGATGCACTAGAAACAGGTAATGTTTCAAAGTACCATTTTATGCTATTGAGAAACCTTTATGAAAAGACTGCTTGCTTCCTTGATTATCCTAAGTGGACATATTTATTACCACAAGATGGAAGAGAAAATTACTATAAAAGGATTATGCATTTTTCATCTCATTCTTCATTGTCTAACGAAGAGGTGGCAGAGCCAACTGGTCCTGAAAAAGAAACTGTTAGAATACTTTTGAGATACCTTGTTGAAAACAACTATTATAAAGAAGAGGAAAATGGCACAATATAACATCATAGCAGAATCAAACAACTTCATTGTACTTGATGCTTATACCAAGCATAACGAACTTCATGAGCCTCCGGTGGCCTATCAATCGGAAGCAAGTCTTGAACGTGAATTTATTCAAGATTTGGTGAATCAAGGCTATGAATATCGTCCGGATATTGCGACACCTGATACATTATTGGCTAATGCCCGTATGAAAATTCAGGAACTTAATAATGTGGAGTTCTCCGATTTGGAATGGCTACGCTTTGTTGAAGAATACTTGGATAAACCTGGAGATACCTTGATTGACAAAACCCGTAAGATTCACGATAACTATATCTATGATTTTGTTTTCGATGACGGCCATATAAAAAATATCTACCTTGTTAATAAACAAGATATCGCCCAAAACAAGGTGCAGGTAATCAACCAATTTGAACAGACCGGGACTCAAGCAAATCGCTATGATGTTACAATTCTGGTCAATGGTTTGCCATTGGTACAAATCGAATTGAAAAAGCGAGGAGTAGCTATCCGTGAAGCGTTCAATCAGGTTCACCGATATTCCAAGGAAAGTTTCAATAGCGACAACTCTCTTTTCAAGTATATCCAAGTATTTGTCATTTCAAACGGTACTGACAGCCGTTATTTTGCCAATACGGTTGAGCGTAATAAAAACAGCTTTGACTTTACCATGAATTGGGCAAATGCCAAGAATAATGTGATAAAAGACTTGAAAGATTTTACAGAGACATTTTTTCAAAAGAACACATTGCTTAATGTTATCTTTACTTATTCAGTCTTTGATGCTAATAACACTTTGCTTGTAATGCGTCCATATCAGATTGCGGCAACAGAACGTATGTTGTGGAAAATAAAAAGCTCGTATCAGGCAAAAAAATGGTCAACGACCGAAGGGGGAGGATATGTTTGGCATACCACAGGTTCCGGTAAAACACTTACAAGCTTTAAGGCTGCACGATTGGCAACACAACTGGAGTTTATCGATAAGGTATTCTTTGTTGTAGACCGCAAGGATCTTGACTATCAAACGATGAAAGAATACCAGAGGTTCTCTCCGGATAGCGTCAATGGTTCTGAAAGTACGGCGGGGCTGAAACGAAATATAGAAAAGGATGACAATAGAATTATCGTCACTACAATTCAGAAACTGAATAACCTGATGAAAAGTGAAGACAATCTTCCGATTTATCAGAAGCAGGTTGTTTTCATTTTCGATGAGTGTCACCGTTCTCAGTTCGGCGAGGCACAAAAGCAACTGAAAAAAAAATTTAAGAAGTATTATCAGTTTGGTTTTACTGGAACACCTATCTTTCCGGAAAATGCCAATGGCTCGGAAACAACGGCAAGTGTGTTCGGTCGTGAATTACATTCGTATGTTATAACTGATGCTATTCGTGATGAAAAAGTCTTGAAATTCAAAGTAGATTACAACAATGTAAGACCTAGTTTTAAGAATATAGAAACAGAACTTGACGAGCAGAAATTAAGTGCCGCAGAAAATAAGCAGGCATTGCTTCATCCAGCTCGCATCAATGAAATTTCTCGATATATTCTGCAAAATTTTAGAATAAAAACACATCGGAATCAAAGTAATAGCAAAGGTTTCAATGCAATGTTTGCTGTCAGTAGTGTGGATGCTGCTAAATGCTACTATGAAGAGTTAAATCGATTACAGAAAGACTCTGAGAAACTATTGAAAATAGCTACAATATTTTCTTTTGCTGCCAATGAAGAGCAAAGTGCAATAGGTGAGATATCTGATGAAAATTTTGAACCTTCGGCAATGGATCTTAGTGCAAAAGAGTTCCTGACTAAAGCCATTAATGATTATAATAACCTGTTTGGAACAAGCTATAGCATTGAAAGTAAAGAGTTTCAAAATTATTACAGAGATTTAGCCAAGAGGGTAAAAAACAAAGAGGTAGATCTTGTTATAGTGGTAGGTATGTTCCTGACAGGTTTTGATGCACCTACTTTGAATACTCTATTCGTGGATAAAAATTTACGCTTTCATGGACTGATACAGGCTTTTTCACGTACCAACCGAATTTATGACTCAACCAAAACGTTTGGTAATATTGTAACTTTCAGAGATCTTGAAAAGCATACGGTTGATGCAATAAGGTTATTTGGGGATGAGAATACAGCAAATGTAGTACTCGAAAAAAGTTATAAAGAGTATTTGGAAGGTTTTAGGGACATTGTTTCCGGTGAAGCTCGAAAAGGATATATTGATATTGTAAAAGAACTAAGTGATAAGTTTCCTGATACAGACAAAATAATTACTGAACAGAATAAAAAGGAATTTGTCAAATTGTTCGGAGAATATTTGCAAGTGGAAAACATACTGCAGAATTTTGATGAGTTTACCACGCTCAAGGCTTTCCAAACAATAGACATAAACGATAAGGAAGCAGTAGAGACATTTAAAAACGATTATTTTGTTACAGATAGTGATATTGCAAAAATGCAAAATTTGCAAATGCCGTCTGACAGAATAATACAGGATTATAAATCAACTTATAACGACATACGGGACTGGTTAAGACGAGAAAAAGAAGGAAAAAAATCAGAAAAATCAAGAATAGATTGGGATGATGTTGTATTTGAGATAGATTTGCTTAAATCACAAGAAATAAATCTGGATTATATCCTTGAACTGATTTTTGAACACAATAAAAAGAAGATGGATAAATCCTCCTTGATAGAAGAAATTCGCCGGATTATTCGGTCAAGTGTTGGTAACAGAGCCAAAGAAAGTTTGATTGTTGATTTTATCAATGATGCTAATCTTGATGCTATTTCTGATAAAACAGAAATTATAAAAGCTTTTTTTGAATATGCACAGGCCAAGCAAAAAGAAGAAGCAGCTGAATTAATTGCAAACGAAAAGTTGAATGAAAAAGAAGCTAAACATTATATGGAGATATCTTTAAAGCGTGAATACGCTAGTGAGAACGGAACTGATTTTAACAACATCTTACCGAAAATGAGTCCTTTGAATCCTCAATATCTAACAAAAAAGCAGACAGTATTTCAAAAAATAGTTGCTTTTATTGATAAGTTTAAGGGTGTCGGAGGAAAACTATAGTTGGTTATTTCATTAAAATACGACATGAGTAATATATCTATATTTTAGATGGGAAAATTAAAAGTTGAACTTGAAGTTGATATTGAACCTTCTTAAGAAAAAGGGTTGCGTAGTTGATAAAAATTAAAATCAAAAGAAAAGTATGCTTTTAAGTTAGTTATATTATTTTATGACTAATGTTCTTGGAATAACAATTACAATTGAAAAATTTGTACGTATATATTGATGAAAATGTCATGAAAAAGGGCGATTTAATTATTACGAATGAATTTCAGACCTTGGTATAAGCCGGCAAGGTGAAATTAAAAAATGGACCATCTATAAACTGTCATTTGATAACTAAAAAGATTGTTTTGACAAATGTTTTATATAATACTAAATAAATATACTTTGATATGCCAGAAACCAACCGCATAGAATATAAAAGAGAACTTACTCCGGAACTTGATATAGAGAAGGAGATTGTAGCGTTCCTCAATTACAAGGAGGGCGGATATATCTATATCGGAATTGACAAAAACGGTTCGATAGTTGGTGTGATGGATGTGGATGATTGTATGCTAAGGTTGAAAGATCGCATCAAACATAATATATTCCCTTCCGCAATGGGGCTGTTTGACATTGCCGAGGAGCAAAAAGACGGATGTAGCATTATCAAAATTACGGTGGCAAGTGGCATTGAGAAACCATATTTCAAAACAAAATATGGAATGACACCGCGAGGTGCATATATGCGTGTAGGAACATCAGCTGAGCCTATGCCTCAAGAACAGATTGACCGCCTGTTTGCCATACGGACACGAAACTCCATCGGTCGCATAGTATCCAATCGACAGGATTTGAGTTTTGAGCAGTTACGCATCTATTACGACGAACGTGGTAAAAGACTCAATGATAATTTTAAACGGACATTGGAATTGCTCACAGAAGATGGGAAATATAATTATGTAGCTTATCTTCTGGCTGATGAGAATGGAAATTCAATTAAAGTGGCAAAATATTCAAGCCTTGACCGTTGTGATTTGGTAGAGAATAATGAGTATGGATATTGTTCTCTTATTAAGGCAACCAAGAGCGTGTTAGCCAAATTGGATATTGAAAATAAAGTTGCCGCTACTATTACACCCATGGAACGCATTGAAACCCCATTGTGGAACAAGGTTGCTTTGCGCGAAGCTGTTATTAATGCGATAGTCCATAACGATTACTCCTTTGAGGTACCACCCAAATTTGAAATTTTTCCCGACAGACTGGAGATAACCTCAGCAGGGCGTTTACCGGAGTCTCTTTCCAAAGAGGAATTTTTTAATGGTATATCAATTCCACGCAACAAGGAGTTGATGAGAATTTATCGAGATTTGGAGTTGGTAGAGTCGTTAGGTTCCGGCATTCCTCGCATACTAAGAGCATACGGAGAAGAATGCTTTAATTTTACTGACAATTTTATTCGTATTACTTTTCCTATAACTGCTCATGATACTGCTCATGATACTGCTCATGATACTGCTCATGATACTGCTCATGATGTGGATAGTGTATCTGAACATATAAGAACTCTTGTTGCTTGTATGGATGATGAAGTTGATAGGGAAACTCTGCAATCAATATTAGGAATTAAGCATCGGACATATTTTCGCAATAAATATCTTAAGCCGTCTATAAATGAAGGTTATATAGAGTTTACTTTACCTAATGAAAAGCAAAGTAAGTTACAGAAATATCGCCTTACGGCAAAAGGTTTGGCATTGAAGGAAACATTAAAATATAACGAGTAAATACTTTTAATAGCAGCAAAGGTTACTGCCTTATAAAAAAGAATGGAGCTGTATCGTGAGTCACATACGATACAGCTCCATTTTTAAGTAAAGGCAATAATCTGTTATTTGTTAGGCGAATCCCATTTGTATGTCTGATTGCAAGTAATGTTCAGTGTCTGATTACCGCTTTGTATACGGAAATCACCCTGTTCAAGAATCCATTTACCGTCAGCTCCGACAAAAGCAAGATCACTGGCTTTGATAGTTAAAGTAACGGTTTGTGTTTCGCCTGGTTGTAATTCTACTTTTTTGAAAGCACGCAGTCTGCGGTTTTCGGGAACGAGAGAAGCAACCAGATCGCTGCTGAACAGCATTACAGCTTCCTTTCCTACGAGCTTTCCGGTATTGGTTACATCTACAGAGAACTGAAGTTCGTCGGTTGCTGTAAATGAAGGATGATTCACGCGCAAGTTGCTATATTCAAATGTGGTGTAGCTCAATCCGTAACCGAATGGCCATTGTACAGAGATAACTGCATCATAGTCGTAAGCTCCTTCCATCTTATCCATTTCTTCGCTTACCCGATAGTCGTATGTGGTAAGTGCTGCCTGATGGCGTGGATAAGTGTACGGCATCTTAGCACTCGGATTAGCGTCACCTGCCAGAATATTTGCCAGTGCATCTGCTCCGTAGTTACCCGGCAACAGAATGTTGATAATTCCGCTGGCAAGAGGTTCCAGATCGTTTATCAGACGAGGTCTGCCTTCGTTCAATATCAGAATAATAGGCTTTCCAGTGGTGGCAAGTGCCTTTACAAGTTCACGCTGGCTAGGTGAGATAGCCAGGTCGGAAAGATTACCCGGAGTTTCGCAGTAAGAATTCTCACCGATGCAGGCGATGATGATATCTACATTCTTTGCGGCAGCTACAGCTTTTTCTATTTCCGGTTCATTCTCTTCTGTATAAGCATCTTCCGGTTTGTAAGTTACACCTTGTTCCAGTGTTACATATTCGCTTCCGAACTTATTGCACAAGGCTTCGTAGATGGTATTATACTTACCGGCAAATCTGTCGGCAAGGTGTCCTTGCCATGAGTAACTCCAGCCACCGTTCAGACAGCGCATAGAGTTGGCATTCGGACCGGTAACCAGCAGTTTCTTGCCTTTAGCCAACGGAAGAATATTGTTTTGGTTTTTCAACAGAATTTCTGATTCTTCGGCTGCACGAAGGGCCAGTTCTGCATGTTCTTTACTGCCAAACAATGGATATTCTTGGGTTGGAGTGTTAGGGTGCTCGAAGAGTCCAAGACGATACTTCAGACGGAGGACACGACGTGCGGCATCGTCTATGCGACTCATCGGCACTTTATTTTCTTCAACCAGTTCTTTCAGCAATGTACAGAAGTTCAGGTCGTATGGTTCCATGGCCATGTCTATACCAGCATTGATAGCTATCTGGATGGCTTCTTTTTTATTGGCAGCAATGCGTTCGCGGGTATACAGGTTGTTGATGTCGGCCCAGTCGGTAATCAGCATTCCGTCCCATCCGAGATCCTCTTTCAGCCATTTGGTAAGCAGTTCATAATTAGAGTGTACGGGAACTCCATTGATGGAACCGCTGTTTACCATGATAGTCAGAGCGCCTGCTTCTACACATTCTTTGAAGGGAGCGAAGCATTTTTCACGTAATTCCGATACGGGTATGTATGCAGGGGTACGGTCTTTTCCTGTACGCGGCAGGCTGTATCCCATGTAGTGTTTGACTGATGTGGCAATGCGGTCGGCAGGTATATGATTGGGATCATCACCCTGAAATCCGCGGACAGCCGTGCTTCCCATGATGGAATTTACCAGACAGTCTTCACCATAGTTTTCCCATACGCGAGACCAGCGTGGATCACGTGCCATGTCTACAGTAGGAGAGTAAGTCCACGGGCAGTTGCTGGCACGTGTTTCGTATGCTGTTACACGTGCGGCCTCGTATGCCAGGTCGGGGTTGAACGAAGCACCCAGATTGATGTTCTGAGGGAAGAGTGTACCATCCAGTGTATAGGTTGTCCCATGGTTTTGGTCCAACCCGTAGATACATGGGATTCCTATTTCTTTCATCGACATAGACTGGATTGTTCCGATAATTTCCTGCCATTTGTCTTTATCTTGTGCCACCGGCCCCGGAGCGTTCAGGAATGAACCTACCTTATATTCTGCAATGGCTTTGCGCAATTTAGCTTCGTCAAGCTGGAATTCTCCATCGACAAAACCTCCCAATACATCAATGGCAAGTTCGGTCATTTGTCCGATTTTCTCTTCCAGAGTCATTTTCGAAAGAGTGGCTTCCACCTGTTGCTCTAATTTTGCGTCTTTGGCAATTGCTGTTGCTGGAGCTGCCTGTATGGAACAGGCAGCTATTGTGAAAGCAAATAAACTTGATGTTATTTTCTTGTGTATCATATAATGTGTGTTTTTTGAGAATGATTTATTGTACGCTTATTCTGTCTACATAATATCCGTGGCCAATGCAGAGGAAACCGTCTTCTGTCTGGATTTTGTCCAGTACTTCCTGAGTTAATTGAACTTGTTTTACTCCGTCTTCTTGGAATTCGATGACGGCAGTACCGGGCAGATCGTTCCACCAGCCTGTTGTGGTGCGCAACTGGTGATATTCGTCGGCAGAGTTTACTGAATAGTATATGCTTAATACAGCTCCTGCTTTTATGCTGGCGAATACATCCTTTCCTATCAGGTTGAAAGTCTTGTTCGGATTGTCATCGGGTAAATCCCATGATACATAGTGATGACCTTCCCATAAAACTCTTTCTGAAGATACAACTACTGTCTGTTCTGTGATGTTTCCTGCAGTGGTATAGAACATGACTTCTTTTCCTGATGTGGTTCTTCCGGTAAGTGTGTATTCACCATCTTCCAGTGAAGGACAGGTAAAGGCTATCTCGGTTTCCGACTGACGGATAAAGCTGGAAACAGTCTGTCCGCCGAAAGTGAACGATTCTATCTGATTGAGATTGATACCTGTCATTACCCATTCGCTGTTTGCTGTAGTACGTTCTGAGCCGGCTGTAATGAGTGCGTCACTGGTAACAGTTACTTTGTTTCCTCCGTATTCATTGCCACCGTTATCTACAAGAATAATCCGATAGGTTCCGTCTGCCAGTCCTTCCGGAACGGTATATTCGATGTAGCTGTTTTCTCCGTTTTCTGTGTAAGCGATATCGGTTGCTGTTTTTCCGCCGATAACGATGCTATTTACTTTATCAAGGTTGTTGCCGTAAAGTTGTGCTTTTGCTCCAGTAGTAATGATGCGTTCGAAGCCGATTTCGGTAGCCCAGGGATCATCTGCCAAAGGATTGACCTGAATGAGTCCTTCACGGTAAGTCGATTTGCCGATGCTGGTTGTAGCGGTCACTTTCAAATGATAAGTTCCTGCTTTCAGAGCGAGGTCGATTTCTTTTCCTGTCTGTATTTCTTCTCCGTCAATAAACCATGTAACGGTTGTATAATCGGCAGGAGTCACAGTCAGTGTCATCGAGAAGTTGGCATCACGGCTGATATTTGAAACTACCGGCAGTTCACCGTTTACTCGGTCGGGAAATAAAGGGTCAAGGATTCGGGGATCGTCATTTTCTGTTGCTGTAGAAAATGGAGTTTCTTCCGTGCAGGCGATGAGTCCGAAGCTCATTGCAAGCATAATTAATAGTATGTGGTATATCTTTTTCATATCTGAATCTAATTAAAAAATGATTGTTATTTTGTTGCATCTTTGTCCCACCATACCGGAGTGTACCAGTTGTCTGTTCCTCCCATGCGGTTTAGAGCCTCTTCGTAACTTACTTTATTGTAAGATGATTCCAGAACCGGGTAGCAAAGACGTACTGGAATTTCAGTACCGCCGGTCAGATATTGTCCGAAACCGTATTCAGCAGGTGATTTCAATTTCGGATAACCAGAACGGCGTATGTTTGCCCAACATTCAGCCGGATTAGTGAAGTGGAGAATCCAGGCCTGTGTATTGATGGCTTCTTTTTTCTGTTCGTCAGTATGTCCGATTCCGTTTTGATTTATATATTCTTCGAATGTTTCATCCGAAACCTGGTCGCATCCATAGCTTTCTGTCAGGAAATCGATAGCTGCACGTACTCCTGTTCTGTACAGTTCGTCTATAGACTTACTTCCTGTATTCCATCCTTTGAGAGAAGCTTCGGCCAATAGAAATTCAACTTCTGCGTATGTCATGACTACGCCGGGGTTTGTACTTTTCAGAAAGTTGTTAGCCAGTTTAGGTTCTGTTTCACGAGCTACTGTTGTGCTTATGGAAGGATTGGTTTCTGCAAGCTCCTTCAAAATATCGCTGTCATATCCACTAGGCCACGGATCATAGCTGAATGCTCCCGGTTCGCATGGCTGGAAAGCGATACCTTTTTCCAGCATTTCGTTTGTCAGATCGATGCGGTTATCGGGGCTGGTAGAACTCATCAGGCCATCGTAATAGCAGCGTCCGATCATAAACGTACGAGGGTCACCTGTGTTATACAACTGATTGAAGAGAGTAGAACATAGATAGCTTGGGTTATTGGCCGGATCGTTACCGAACAACAGTTGTGACAAGGCATTTCCACGGTAGTCTGTATAGGCTTCCTGTCCGAAACTGAATGATTTTTCCATGTATTGGATAAGTGCATTGTCATCATTGCTTTGGAAGATGCCGCCTTCGTCTTGCAGGGCTGCCTCAAACTCTTCCTGAGCTTTTTGAGGAGCGACATTGGAGATACGCATGGCAAATCTCATTCTCAATGAATTGGCAAGTTTTTTCCATTTGCTTACGTCGCCGTTGAAAATAACATCACCTGTAATTTTGTCTTTGCTGGCATCCATGTTGTTGCCGGCAGTTTTGAGTTCTGTGAAAAAATCGTTGTAGATTTCTTCCTGTGTATCGTAACGTGGGTTGAATTTCTCTTCCAGAAAGCCTTTGCCTGCTTCACTGCAAGGTACATCTCCATGAATATCTGTAATGACTGACATAAGGTATACTCTGTAGATACGTACTGCCGAATTGATATTTACTTTTTCAGCATTATCGGCTGTACGATATTGAGCATCTGTCAGGTTTTTGATAGCTGTTGTATAAAACGTAGTCCAGATACGTCCCATTTCATTATTGTCGACAGTATGTCTGCCTCCATAGTTTGTTGTATTCCAGCATCCCATAAGTTGTTGGTTGAATGCATACAGGTAGTTTCTGTAGATTTCTACCATTCCTAGATCGCCGTAAGTCTGTAGCTGGGCTGTGGTAAGCTGCGCATTCGGATCGATAGTTGAGGCTTTCGACGGATCTGTATTCATATTCTCCATATACTCATCGCTACATGCTGTAAAGAATATGGTGAATGCCGCCAATATCAGGGTAAAATATGATTTATAGTTTTTCATTGTATTTCTTCTTTAATATATTACGTAATGAACTATCTTTAGAATTTGAGATTGACATTGAATCCGTAACTTCTGCGTGATGGGAGTGAGCCATATTCCAATCCCATACCGGTTGTATTGTTATAGTTTGAATCCGGATCGATATTTGGAATATTCTTCCATACGATAAACGGATTACGTGCAACGAATGAAACTGTGAGTCTTTTTACTACGTTTTTCAGCCATGACTGAGGTACTCTGTAGCTTAAGGTGATTTCACGGCATTTGATGTATGAATTGTCGTAGATAAACATTGACGGAGCATTTCGGCAGACACTCATCCAGTAATCTTCCGGGTTAATGTAAATATCATTCGGACGATAAGTTCCGTCACCGTTATCAATTACACCCGGAGCAATGAAACCACCGGTAGGAGTCCAGTCGGGAGAACCTTTGGCAATACCTGCGGCCTGGCGTTGTTCTTCCGAGCGATACCATTCTTCACGACCTGCGAGTGTTTCTTTACTTTTACCAGATTCATAAGAAGCACGGGCAGACATAGAATAGAGGTCAGCTCCGACTTTGATATCGAAAAGAGCAGAGAGAGATAAGTTTTTATAAGTAAGCGTTGTTCCAAGACCTCCGGTCCAGTCCCAGGAAGCATTACCCAGTACATGATTGCTCTTGTCGTACTGTGGAAGTCCGGTCTGCGGGTCTATAAGAATATCTCCGTTTTCATTGCGTTTGAAGTCCGGTCCTACGATGGCTCCGAAGTTCTCGCCGACTTTTGCTGCAACTTGTACATCCAGCCATGCTGCTTTTTCAAGTTCGAACATGTCCATGCCATCTACCAGTTTCTTTACTTTATTGCTGTTCTTTGAAAAGTTCAGGTTTAAATCCCAGGAGAAATCCTTAAGTTCTATCGGACGTGTGTTAAGTGCGATTTCGATACCTTTATTTTCAATTTCACCAGCGTTGATCAGGCGGTAATTATAACCGGAAGTCCATGAACTGGCCATACCCATAATCTGATTCTTACTGTTTTGAGTGTAGTAAGTAAAGTCGAGTCCAATACGGTTCTTCAGGAACTTCATCTCCAGACCAAGTTCGAAAGAGTTGGTCTTAGTCGGTTTCAAGTTTTTATTAGGCATTGTCGAATTGTTGATGTATCCGATGGTATAGCCCGGGTAGGTGAATTTCGATTTGCTGTAAACCAGTCCCAATTGATAAGGATCGGTGTCGCTACCTACTTGTGCCCATGATAAACGGAACTTTCCGTAAGGCATCAGGTCACTTTGTTTTAGTAATTCCGAGAATACAAAACTTCCGGAGAATGACGGATAAACATATACATTGTTTCCGATAGGCAGGGTAGACGACTGGTCGCCGCGTAAAGTTGCATCGAGATAAACCAAATGTTTCCATCCTACGTTTACTGCACCATAAACCGAATTGATTTGTTTACGGTAACTGTTCTGTTCCAAGCTGGTTTCATTAAAGCTCATCAGGGCTACTACATCACGAATCTGCATATCCTGGGCAGTAGTGACGGTAGTCTGATTATTGACCTTGTAAACATTTCCTCCCAATGTTGCATTGAAATCGAAATCTCCCCACGTATTGTTATAGAGGGCAAGTAGTTCGAAGTTGTACATGCGGTTACGGAAATTACTGTTCTGCAAATAACCGGCTTCGTATCCCGGGGTAGTAGGAGCTTTGAAATCTTCGAATATGAAGTAGTTCAGTTCTGCACCGATTGTACCTTGCAGTTTCAGGTGTTTGTTAATGTTCCAGATTGCTTTTCCATTGAAACGGAACTGGTCTTTCTTGGAATTGTTGGAGTTTTTGTAAACGTCCCAGTAAGGATTTACGTTGTATGGGTCCATACCATTCCAGTTGGAATATTCACCGTTTTCATCCTGATAGTTTTTCAGCCATTCCTGATCGTAGGTTGTTGCCAGAGTCATCAGGTTCTTTCCGATGTTCGATTTGCTGTCACCCAGTGCCGGACGATTTTTTACAGCTTCGCGAGTATAGTTGGCACTGAAGTCAACATCTACCTTTCCCAGACTGGTGTTGGTACGCAGGTTGAAAATGTCACGGCTCATGTTCGACTGAGGAACAATATCTTTGTTTCTCATATCGGTATAGGTGAAACGTACACCTGTATGTCCGCTGTTGGCACTGATGATAGCTGTATTGGTAGCTGTCAGACCTGTTTGGAAGAATCCGGAAGTATTGTCTGGAATGATGAGATAAGGACGTGCTACACCGTCAAAATATGTCAGCATATTACTGCCGTCAGCCTTTGGTCCCCAGCTTTTGTTCGTATTTGAAATGGCATCGATGCTGTATGTTCCGTTGCTTCCCATACCATATACCTGCTGTATATCGTTCCATTTAGCCAACTGAGTATCGAAGGTGAGTGTACCATTATATTCTACACTGAATTTCTCTTTTCCATTGGCTTTTTTGGTTGTAATGAGGATAACTCCATGACTGGCACGGCTACCGTAAAGAGCAGATGCAGCAGGACCTTTCAATACAGACATGTTTTCGATATCATCGGGATTGATACTGGAAATTCCGTCACCTAAATCGAAACCTCCTGAAGTACCGGCACTGCCATAGTTGGTATTATCAAGAGGCACACCGTCGATGACATACAACGGCTGGTTGTTTCCTGTCATTTCTGTACTACCACGCAAAATAACTCGTGTTGATCCGGAAGGACCTCCGGCCGTTTGGCTGACTACAAGTCCCGGAACGCGACCTGCCATCGAGTTGATTACATTTGTTTCCTTGGCTTTTGTAAGCGATTCGCCTTTTACCTCATCAACTCCGTAGCCCAATGCCTTACGTTCTCTTTTGATACCTAATGCAGTTACTACGACTTCATTCAATACCTTACTGTCTTCAGCCATGACAATATTCAATGGCTTTTTACTTGCTTCTATTTCTATCGTTTTGTAGCCAATGTAACTGATAACCAGTGTTGCACCTGGAGCTACATTTAATGTAAACTTTCCATCTAAGTCGGTGATGGTTCCGTTGGTAGTATTTCCTTTTTCTATAACTGATGCTCCGATAACGGGACCGGTAGCATCGGTTACAGTTCCGGTTACAGTGTGGGTCTGTTGCTCAACAGCAGAATGAACTGGTTGGGTAATTGCTTTCATCGGTGAAATTCCACCTATAAAACAAAGTGAGAGTGTGCCACATAATAGTGTGTACCTGCAATTTTTTGTTTTCATAGATTTGTTTGTATTAAGATTAATAAACTTTTATCCAGTCGATATACATGTTTACCTTCTCTCCGTCTTTTAATGCAGTGATGGCATTGACGTCTGTGATGCCGGTAAAACTTCCACCTACAGCCAGATTGAACAGGATGTAGAAGTTATGGTGAAAATATTCATAACGTCCGCTGACTTTGCTGATGTCGAAAGTGTAAAACTTGGTTCCGTCTATGCTTACAGTCAGACTGTTTTCATTCCATTCCAGCAAGTAGGTATGATATTTCCCATCTTGCAGACTCTGTGAAACATTATCGGCATGATATTCCTGACGATGTCCGCTTTCGTAGTCGGTTCCATAGTGGATGGCTGTGTTGAGATAGGTTTCAGACGTACCGTTGATTATACCGTTTTCCTGTCCCATTTCCATAATATCGATTTCTCCGCACTGAGGCCAAGGCATATTATTGTCGCCCATCATCCAAAATGCAGGCCATAGACCATTTGCTGTTTGGGGAAGCTTGATGCTTGCTTCTATCTTGCCATATTGAAAACTTTTTTTACCTTGACTGTTTACTCTTCCGGAATAGATTTTGTCTCCTTTCCGTTCTGCCGTTAAAATAAGAACAGATCGTCCTTCATCTGTTCCGGTCGATACATGTGCTGCATCATATATTTGCAGTTCTTGATTTACCCATCCGGCTTCGTGTTCTTCTTTGGTCCATACATTGCTGTCGAACGTTTCGAAGTCATCTTTAAATACAACTTTTTCCTGAGATTCTTCCTGCGGATTCATGTTTACCTCATCGGATGAGCAGGACTGATACATTGAGCACATTGCCAGTGCCAGTAGAATTTTTACTTTTTTCATATTACAGATATTTATGGGTTAAGATCATTATCGGTTCGTAGGGAGCCCGGTTGTAGCTGCGGTGACTAATACGCCGTGTGGCTGTTGAGCTCTGTGCAAAAGTGGGGATTGTATGCAAATAAGATGGTCAGATAGCTGACATATAAGGTTTGATTGCTGACATTTCTACTGGAAGTGATAGCTTTATGACTATCTGAAACAGCTTTATGCCGGTGAAAAGAGTTGTTTTTGAGAGAAGAAGGCATAAAAAAAGCCGGTAAACTGTTTTTTACCGACTTTCTTATGTAAGACTAAATGAATTTCTTATTGCTTGTCTGATGATGAGGCTGAACTGTCCTGCTCATATTTGCTGGGCTGAATGCCAAATTGTTTTTTGAATAGCATGCTGAAATATTTTACATTTATAAATCCTGTATCAGTAGCTACTTCTGTCACGTTTTTGCCTTGCTTCAGCAGTTCGGCTGCTTGTTGTAATCGGATGATACGGATAAACTCTTGCGGAGCTTTTCCTGTCAGCGATTTGAGCCGGCTGTAAAAGAGAGTACGGCTCATAGCCATTTCCTGACACAGACTGTTGATATTGAATTCTGCATTGCTGATATTCTCAATGACCAGTTGAGTAGCACGTATCACAAATGCATGGTCACTTTCGGAAAGTGCCGGCTGGTTGTCAATGGTGTCATCACTTTGTTGAGCTGGCTGGTCAGGAGTTGATGTGGTATTGTTTCTGCCATTTTCTACCTCTTTGAGAGCTTGTCGCATGAAGAAATCTCGCTGACGATTTCTGTTTTCTATGAATCCGCGTACCTTTAACTTTAGTATTTCTGTACTAAAAGGTTTGGGGATATAATCGTCTGCGCCTTTTTTCAATCCTTCTACTACGGCATCATAATTGGTTTTGGCAGTGAGCAAGATAAAAGGTATACCGGCTGTATCCGGATTTTCTTTTACCATTTGACATAATTCGTCCCCCTGAATACCCGGCATCATTACATCCGATAAGATCAGATCGGGATATTCATTCGACAGATAATCGAGAGCTTCTTTCCCATTTGCGACATCAATGACACGATAATAGTGTTCAAAGGTCTTGCGTAGATAGTAGCGCAATTCTTCGTGATCTTCTACTATCAGCAACGTATCTTTACCTTCCAGTTTCTCTTCAACCTCTTTCTTCTCTGGTGAAGAATATGTAGTATTTTCGTTTTGTTTTGAAGGTGATGATAGGTGTGAAGTAGCCTGAAGTGTTTGTGATACAGCAGCTGTATTATGAGCTTTCTGTAATGTAACAGAGAATGTTGTACCTTTGTTTACTTCTGATTCATAAGATACTTTTCCATGTAGCATCTTTACAATACGCTGTACCTGCAACAAACCGAATCCTGTGCCAGACTCGTGTGATTCTCTGGCATTTTCAGCCCGGTATACACTGTTAAATAAGTGTTTTCTGGCTTTGGAGGGTATACCGATGCCATTGTCTTTTACTTCGATGATAACTTTTTGCTTATTATATCGCAGACTTATTTCTATATTTCCGTGTGATGGAGTGTACTTGCATGCATTGGAGAGTAAATTGTCGAGTAACATTTCCATTAGATGTCTGTCTGCCATGGCATATACATCCTGATCTGGTAGTGAAATATGCAAATGCAACTGTTTTTTGTCGCATAGTGCCTGGAAGCTTGCACATTCTTCAACAAGCAGTTCACTCAGATTTACAGGTTCCAGTGTGATAGACTTCTTGTGTGTATCTACTTTCTCAAATTCCAGCAGCTGTGTGATGAGAGTGTGAAGCTTGCGCGTGTTGTTACGTGCCATATCCAGCAGCTGATGTGCATCGACAGATAGTTCCTGTTGTTTTCCTAAATCTTCCAGTGGGGCCATAATCAGTGTAACCGGAGTTCTGATGTCGTGAGCCGTATCTATGAAGAATTTGATTTTGTCTTCATCATATTGCTTCTGAAGCTGGTTGCTCTTGAAGCGGAGGATAAAGTAAAAAATACCTCCTACCAGACAGATATATACTATCCATGCATACCATGAGTTCCACCAGGGCTGTGCGATTCGTATGGGTAGTGTCTGCTCGGATATAATTTCTCCATTACTTTTTCTCAAGCTGCGTACTTTGAGTGTATATGTTCCGGGAGATACATTGGTATATCGTACAGATCCGTTTGAAGATAGATTACTCCATGACTTTTCGTATCCGTCTAAAATATACTGATAAGCAATGTCGTGCTGGAACCGATAGTTTATAGATTCGAAAGTAACGACAAACGAATTGTGGCTGTATCCCAGATGGACGTCCTTATCGACTAGCATCTGATAGATGCAGGGATGTAGCTGTCTGGCTTCATGCGGATTGAGATATTCAACTCGTAAATCGGTAAATCGCAGTGGAGCTTGATAATCTACCATCATTACTGCGTCGGGAGAAATAAATACAGCTCCGTTAGTGCTTCCGTATGCAAATCTTCCATCAGATAATTGGGTATACGATGATTTATTATATACCTTGTCTATGTCATAGATGTAATTCAAATTTGATACCTGGAAGTCTTTAACAATAGCCAGTCCTTTTCCTGTACTTGCCCATATACCTCCCTGAGAATCCCGTTGCAGACTGTATACGTCGTCAGACAACATACCTTCGTGGGTAGTAAATGTTTTCAGCTCGTGAGTATTCATGTTGTATAAACTCAGTCCTCCTCCTTCTGTACCTAACCATACCGTTCCGTCATCATTAAAAAGCATGGAAATGATGTAAGCACTGGCATTTTGCTCATTGAGATCTTGAGTGGTAGCATAAGGTTTGACTGTTCCACTCTGTTTGTCTATTATGCAGAAGCCGTTTACTGTGGCTACTGCTATCTGATGATGGTTTATTGCCATAATGGAGTGTATCCAGTTTACATCAAATACCTGTTTACGTTGTCTTGATTTGTCCCATTTAACCAGTCCGCCATCAAGTCCCCCAATCCACAAGTCGCCGTCATAATCTTCGGTGATCGAGAATATGTAGTTGGTAGTCAGTTCTCCTTTTCCTTCTGTGAGGTGTGTGGTTGTTTTTCCGGACTTATCTAGTTGATACACACCGTCTCCGTAGGTTCCGGCCCATATATTACTGTCTTTACCTTTGCATAACGTTACGGTAACGGTTGATTTCAGTATATGTTTCCAGATGCCGGAGGGAGTTAAAATACTGATTCCGTCGTCAGTGGCAAACCATATATCACCGTTGGTATTTTCTTCGATATCATTGACATTATCGTTTGCCAGCGATTGTGGATTACCTCTTTCATGGTTGAGGATAGTTATAGGATATTTCAGGTAGATAGCAACAGATACTCCTCCCGTATAACTTCCTATCCAGATATTTCCCTGATGATCGCGGGTTACGGCATAAACTCCATTTCCTTGCAGGTAGATATCGCTGTTATCTTCTGTATTGATAAAAAGATTACTTCTTTTAGTTTCCAGATTGACTGTATGTACACCTCCTCCATCTATTCCGATCAGTAGGGTATGGTCGTCGTAGGCTGTGATGGCCCGGATGGGACTGGAAAAGCAGGAGTTCTGTTTTTCGATGTGTTCTACTATGCCAGTTGTCGGATCCAGTGTCCATAGTCCATTATTGAATGTTCCGATCCAAAGCTGTTTATGTGCGCTATCATAAAAAAGAGTTTGTACGTTTTTGTTCTCTGTGAGAACTTTGGTATGCTGAGGATTTGAACATGATATATATAACACTCCGTTGGATGTTCCTGTAAATAGAGAATCTCCTACACAGATAATGTCATTGATGTACTTATTCGGAATAATCTGTGAAACAGCTTCATCAGGAGCTTTTTTGTATAATCCTTTACTTAACCCCAGCCATAATGTTCCGTTTGGGTCCATACAGAGCTTATTCAAGATAATTTCTCCCTTGATAGATTCGCCTAAATATAATTCTTGTTCGAAACTGTCTGTATCAGGTCGGTATCGATAGATTCTGCCAGTGTGATCGTATGCCCATAATCCGTACTTTTCGTGATAAAGCAAGCGGATTCTGCGTCCAGCCATATCACCATAATAGAAGTTTCCCTCTAAGGTATAGTTTTTTACCGTCTGGCCATTGTATCGGTCTATACCTGCTTTTGTTGCAATCCACATTGCATGATGGTTGTCTTCTACGATTGAAAACACTCGTTGGCTGCTAAGTCCTTCTACGTGACCGATATGTCTGATGTTGAACATCTTGTTTGTCAATTCAGCCTGAGCAGTAGTACTTATAGCCCATACAAGGAGAATAATGATATATTTCAGTAAGATTTTCATGCGGTAAAGTTTATCAAAGACATGAGGTCGTTTTTCATAAGTATGATATACTGATTTTGTTGGTGATTCAAGGATTATTGTAAAAATAGCTGTATGCAAAATCATTTGTCATATATTGCAAAAATAATTAAACTAAATCAAATATGAAAAACGCATGTGAATATAACTTTTCTATTTTGCTGTATAGTTACTTTTGTCGGTCTTTCATGATTTCTTCTGCATGATCAAGTGCCCAATCGGTTAACATTTTCAATATTGGCATTAAACTTTCACCTCGTAGAGTCAACTTATATTCCACGCGAGGGGGAACTTCCGGATAAACGGTGCGTTTTATCAGTCCGTCTGTTTCTAAAGAGCGTAATGTAACAGTTAGCATTCGTTGTGAGATCTCTCCGATACTTTTCTGTATGTCATTGAACCGCATAACTCCGTTGGTATGAAGGGTTGTTAAAACCAGCATTGCCCATTTGGTACTGATACGTGCGATGATATCTCGAATAGGACATATACCTGAATGATGAAAGTTTTGCATATATTAACAGTTAGTAAATGCTTGTTTTATAATAATACTTACACTGGTGTAAGTGACTGACATTGATGTGCCTTCTTGTATTATCCGGTTGAGGCCCATACATTTGCAACACAAAAGTAATAAAGTTACTAATAATAACTAATGTATAATTTAAAAAACTAGAATTATGGCAAAGCGTATTGCAGTATTAGCCGTCAATCCGGTAAATGGATTGGGGCTGTTTCAGTACTTGGAAAGTTTTTACGAAAATCAGATTATCTACCGTGTGTATGCAGTTGCGGAAACTACTGATATGCGTACTAATTCAGGTATTCGATTTTATGCGGATGATGTAATAGAGAATCTGAAAGGGCATGCTCATGAGTATGATGCATTGGTATTCTCATGTGGAGATGCCGTCCCTGTTTTTAAAGAACATGCCTCAGAGGTACATAATGTTGCATTGATGCAAGTGATCAAAGAATTTGCAGAAGAAGGTAAATTAATAATAGGGCATTGTGCTGCTGCTTTGATTTTTGAAAAGGCAGGTATAACGGAAGGAGTACGACTGGCAGTTCATCCGCTGGCAAAACCTGCTATATGCAAAGGAATTGCTACGGATTCAGCTTATGAAATTGACAGGAATTTCTTTACTGCACAAAATGAACATACACTTCCATCATTAATGCCTGAACTGATGAAGGCCTTGAAATAGTATTATGGCTGTATTTCATTCCACCCGGCAGCATTGTACCATGCAACGGATGACTGGCAATATTTATCCCATGAAGATTTAATTTGTCTGCCGGGGAAATACATGCCCATACCACAATAACGTGTAGCATCTATTTTCAGTGTTACAAACGGATATTCTTTTCCGTTTAGGCAATTTTTAGCTACAACAGCTTGAGACAAACTGTTTTCTACTGTAGCTGGAATAGTACCTCCATTAAGTTGTTTGATAAAATCGAGTAAATCGAAAGAAAAATTTTTATACTCTCCGTAACCGTATTGTTGTATCTGGGTATAGTCGAGTGTACTTAATTCGGACTGATGTTCTTTTAATTCTGCCTTTATAGCCTGGGCTACATTTTCCATAGCTGTACAATCTACAGTGGCATACGTTCCCCACCATCTGTTTTCTTTATTATATTGTACAGTTTCATCACAAACCTTTGCATAGTCTATGTCATTATCGTATAAACCGGTGAAGAAGCGGTTATAAGGAAATCCTGCAACAGGAGTTTCCATTACTGAGGCGATGCAATAGTGGGTAGCATTGCGTAATTCATAAAAGACTTCTGCGGTTCCCATCATGCAGGCATCGAACAGTGTAAAGTCAAGATTGTTTTCAGGAAAACTTTCCTCTAATGTAGAAGCCAGCTGTGGAATATCTATTGTATTACTTTGCTTTCCGTCCCATCCAAAAGAAAATGTACTTATTGCGTTAGGAGATGGAAGCCATCCACTGGCATGAGATCCCAAGATCAATCCGTATGATTCTGCTTGTGCTATGTCTTGCATCATACGAAGATTTTCTGCCATGATAAAAGGGTCGGTTGCGATTCCTATTGATGCCTGATGATGAATAGCCTGTGATATAACGTTTTCTGTAGTGAGTGAAGAGCCGCTTAATATTGTTTGTCCGTTTATCCTTCCATATCCATCGGTTGTGAACTCAAGTATTTCAGGTGTTTCTATATATTGATTATTACCTGACGGTTTGTAGTAAATTACCAGTGTGCAGGTATCTTTGGCTGTAGAAAGACTTTCGTACATCCATCGTATATTTTGCATAATATCTCCATCGAGATTATTGTTGGCTACCATATAGGCAAGTACGGCACGTTTTGCACGGACAGGCTGATGATGTTCAGGAATTTCATCAGAACAAGCAACCAGAATTAAGGTCGAAACAATATATAGCAGGATTTTTTTCATGCTTAATAATATAATTCGGCTTTCTTGAAGATAAATTCAGGATCAACCTCTAATACCACGATACTTTTATTCTTCTGATATTTTTCCTTCAGCTTGTTTATTTCTTTTTGCAGATTTTTCTTTTTCCGGTTGAAATAAACGAAGCAAGTGCGGTTTTTTAACTGTTTGTTTGACTCCAGATAATCTTTAAGCTGCATACTGTATTCTGCACGTCCGACAAGCAGATCCTTATCATCAACAGCAGCACTGTCTACGTACTGTATATTAGTGAAGTAAACCAAAGAGTCTGAAAATGATGCAGAAACTCCTGTAATGTAAACACCGTATTTATGTTTGTCTTTTGGTGATTTTGCCAGCGCAGGGAAAATTGCAGACGCAACCAATAAAAGGCAGAGTAATTTAAGATATTTCATGATTTAGTTTATTTTAGGTCACAAAAATAGATATTTGCGATAATATATGAAAAAGGAATAGAGAAAATTAACAAAGAAAAACGCATGGATATAAAAAAAGATGCAATAGTGTGGCGCTCTGCCCACTGTTGCATCCTGTTTTGTTTTCGGAAACGATCTTTATCTTATTACCCTAAATAAGATTTGAGCAACTTGCTACGAGAATTTTGTCTTAATCTTCTGATAGCTTTTTCTTTAATCTGGCGTACGCGCTCACGTGTGAGGCCGAATTTATCGCCGATTTCTTCCAACGTCATTTCTTGCGTGTTAATACCGAAAAACATTTGGATAATATCCTTTTCTCTTTCGGTTAGCGTAGAAAGTGCTCTGTCGATTTCCCTCGAAAGTGATTCATTAACCAGCGAACGGTCCGCCATTGGAGAGTCGTCGTTTACAAGGACATCCAGCAAGCTGTTGTCTTCTCCTTCTACGAAAGGAGCATCTACAGAAATGTGGCGTCCTGAAACTTTCAGCGTATCTGAAATTTTATCTACCGGAATTTCAAGTTCGTCTGCTAGTTCTTCCGGTGAAGGACGACGTTCGTTTTCTTGTTCGAACTTGGAGAATGCCTTACTGATTTTGTTCAGTGAACCAACCTGATTCAACGGTAAGCGTACGATTCGCGATTGTTCTGCCAAAGCTTGAAGAATAGACTGGCGGATCCACCATACAGCATAACTGATAAATTTAAATCCACGAGTTTCGTCAAACTTTTCAGCAGCCTTTATCAAACCTAGATTTCCCTCGTTTATCAAGTCAGGAAGGCTCAAGCCTTGATTTTGGTACTGTTTGGCTACTGATACTACGAATCGCAAGTTGGCACGTGTAAGTTTCTCCAAAGCAATGCGGTCCCCCTTACGAATACGCTGAGCGAGTTCTACTTCTTCTTCAACCGTAATCAGGTCCTCGCGACCGATTTCCTGCAAATACTTATCAAGAGAAGCACTCTCTCGGTTAGTGATACTTTTGGTAATCTTTAGTTGTCTCATTATTATACACCGAATTTGGCTACAAAAATACTAAAAAACTTTCATATAGCGATTCTTTCATTAAGAAAGATTAAACATAAAGCTAAAAATATTCGGATAATTTTCAGGACTTTTGTTGTGTTTTTGTTGAAAAAACGTCAGATTTTTTGAGAATGAAGACACTTTTCTCTTTTATTCTTTAAAATTCAGAGTTAATTGGATCCATTTTTCTTTATTGCTTTCTGTAAATTGAGATTCTTCTTCTTTGGGGTTAGAAACGGAGAGGCCGAGAAGCCGTATAGGATGTTGCTCGTAGTCTACTTCCGCAAGTAATTGTTTGGACAGCGGAAGGATATCTTGCAAAGTATGCAACTGTTTGTTAACACTAATACTGCGTGTAATTTGAGTAAAATCGTGAAATTTTACTTTCAGTGTAAGTGTACTGCCTTGAAAATCTTTGGCTTTAAGCCGTTCTGCCAATTCGCATGCGACATGGTACAGTTCTATGATAACAGATGATTTGAGTGATATGTCTTTTTCGAGTGTGTGCTCACATCCTATTGATTTCCGGATACGTATAGCTTCAACCGGACGATTATCTATGCCTCGGGCAAAGTCGTAATATACTTGCCCCATTTTCCCAAATTGCCTTGTCAACATTTCTAGTGAACAGTTACGAAGCGTACTTCCATTGTAGATTCCTAATGTATGCATCTTTTTGGCTGTGACAGGTCCTACTCCCCAAAAAGCTTCAATCGGTAATCCGGCAATGAATTCTTCAGCTTGGTCGGGGTGTATAGTACAAAGGCCGTCTGGCTTGCGTAAATCGGAAGCAACTTTGGCCAGGAATTTATTATACGATATTCCGGCAGAGGCTACAAGGTTTAACTCTTTTCGTATCCGGACTTTTATTTCCCGGGCTATATCTACAGCCAGTTTGATGTCTTTTTTATTTTCTGTCACATCCAGAAATGCTTCGTCAAGTGATATAGGTTCAATAATGTCTGTATATTCGTGAAAAATTTCGTGAATCTGTGCCGATACACTTTTGTATACATCCATACGCCCTTCTACGAATATTAGTTCTGGGCAGATTTTTAATGCTTTAACCGATGACATAGCCGAACGCACTCCATACTTGCGTGCTTCGTAACTTGCAGCAGCCACAACTCCTCGTTTCTCTGAATGTCCGACTGCTACAGGCTTACCTTTTAAATCTGGATTGTCACGCTGTTCTACAGAAGCGTAAAATGCATCCATATCTATGTGTATGATTTTCCGGCTCGTGTTCATGTTTTGACGTAAAAGCTCTTTCATGCAAATTTAATGAAAGTTTTTTGGGCTATCATAAAAATCATTTGTACTTTTGTGAGGCTTTGAATAAACTAGCGAGAACAGTCATTATGATGAAAGATGAAATTAAAAAGGCATGTGAGATCATGCAAAAGGGCGGTGTGATACTTTATCCGACTGACACCGTTTGGGGAATAGGCTGCGATGCAACCAATGAGGAAGCTGTAAAGCGAGTATATGAAATTAAGCATAGAGCTGACAGTAAAGCAATGCTGGTACTTGTAGATAGTCCGGTGAAGGTCGATTTTTATGTTAGTGATGTACCTCCTGTTGCTTGGGATTTAATCGAAATGACTACCAAACCTCTTACTATAATTTATGATGGAGCACGTAATTTAGCTCCTAATTTGCTTGCAGAGGATGGCAGTGTGGGTATTCGTGTAACAAATGAAGCCTTTTCGAAAGAATTATGTTTCCGCTTTCGTAAAGCAATTGTTTCTACTTCTGCCAATATCAGTGGTCAGCCTGCACCTGCTGTTTTTTCTGAGATAAGTGAGGAAATAAAGAATGCGGTAGATTATGTAGTTGATTTTCGCCGTGAAGAAAATGGTCATCCTAAGCCTTCCAGTATTATTAAATTAGGTAAGGGCGGTGTTGTGAAAGTTATAAGAGAATAAAAAATTACGCGTTCGATGAAAACTTCACAAGACAAGTTCGATTTGCTTCAACGTTTTATCCGATGGAGGGAAAAACATATTACAAATAAGCAGTTTATTTTAATATTGAGTTTTCTTGTTGGTATATTTACCGCATTGGCTGCTTATGTGTTGAAGTTTCTTGTAGAATATATAAAGGAGTTCCTGACAGAGAATTTTGACCCTATGGGGGCAAACTGGCTTTATCTGGTATATCCGGTAGCGGGTATTTTTATAACCAGTTTGTTTATCCGTAAGGTAGTGCGTGATGATATCAGTCATGGTGTAACTAAGATTCTTTATGCCATATCGCGTAAACAAAGTCGCATTAAACGGCATAATATATGGTCGTCGGTTTGTGCTTCTGCCATAACTATCGGATGTGGTGGATCTGTAGGAGCTGAGGCGCCGATTGTATTGACAGGGTCTGCTATAGGCTCTAATTTGGGAAGTGTTTTCCGTATGGATCACAAGACCTTGATGTTGCTGGTTGGTTGTGGAGCGGCTGGGGCTGTATCTGGTATTTTTAAAGCTCCTATAGCTGGATTAGTATTTACGCTGGAGGTGTTGATGATAGATCTGACGATGGCTTCACTTCTTCCGTTGCTGATAACGAGTGTTACCGCAGCTTCTGTTTCGTATCTGCTTTTGGGTACAGAAGCAATGTTTCAGTTTCATCTGGATTATCCTTTTTCGCTCGAACGTATTCCATATGCCATAGCTTTAGGTATATTTTGTGGCTTGGTTGCTTGGTATTTTACTCGTTCAATGAACTGGATAGAAAATATATTCCGCCGGTATTCCAATCCTTATGTTAAGTTTGTTATTGGTGGAGCTATGCTGAGTATTCTGATATTTCTTTTTCCACCACTATATGGTGAAGGATATGATACCATTAGTTTGTTGTTAAACGGTGAAACCTCGGAAGAGTGGAATACTGTAATGAACAATTCATTGTTTTATGGTAGCACGCATCTGTTGGTCGTATACCTTATTTTGATAATCTTGTTTAAGGTTTTTGCTTCTAGTGCAACAAATGGAGGTGGTGGTTGCGGTGGTATTTTTGCTCCTAGTCTGTTTTTGGGATGTATATCGGGGTTTGTCTTTTCGTATGTATGCAATGAGTTCCATATCGGAAATACATATATTCCGGAAAAGAATTTTGCTCTGATGGGGATGGCTGGTCTGATGTCGGGAGTTATGCATGCTCCACTGACGGGTATTTTTTTGATTGCAGAACTGACAGGTGGATATGATTTGTTTCTTCCGCTAATGATTGTTTCTGTATGTGCCTATCTGACTATCATCGTATTTGAGCCTCATAGTATTTATTCTATGCGTCTGGCAAAAACAGGTGAGCTGATAACCCATCATAAAGATAAGGCGGTACTGACACTGATGAATATGGAGAGTATTGTGGAAACAGATTTTCTGAAAGTACGTCCTGATATGGATTTAGGTGAGATGGTGAAGCGTATTTCTCAATCTAGCCGTAACCTTTTTCCTGTGGTTGATGTAAATGATGAATTAATTGGTATAGTAGTTCTTGATGATATTCGTAATATTATTTTCCGTCAGGAATTATATCACCGTTTCCGGGTAGAAAGTTTTATGAAGCCTCCTAAAGCACCTATTATTAGTACAGACTCTATGGAAGTTGTGATGAAGAAGTTTGACCAGACAGGGGCCTGGAACTTACCTGTAGTTGATGAGGATAATAAGTATATTGGGTTTGTTTCGAAATCAAAAATGTTGAATACCTATCGTCAGGTATTGGTGGATATTTCAGCTGAATAAAAAGTACAAGACTTATGGATAAGAAGGATTTGAGAATTGTATATATGGGAACTCCCGAGTTTGCAGTGGAAAGTTTAAAAAGACTGGTAGAGGGAGGATATAATATAGTAGGTGTCATCACGATGCCTGATAAACCGATGGGGCGTCACGGAAGTGTATTGCAACCGAGTCCGGTAAAACAATATGCGGTTTCCCAAGGTTTAAAAGTGCTACAGCCTGAAAAATTAAAAAATGAAGAGTTTGTAGCAGAACTTCGTAGCCTGAATGCTGACTTACAGATTGTGGTCGCTTTTCGTATGTTGCCTGAAGTCGTATGGAGTATGCCGCGTTTGGGTACGTTTAATCTTCATGCTTCATTGCTTCCTCAATACCGTGGGGCAGCTCCGATAAATTGGGCTGTGATAAATGGAGATACTGAAACTGGTATTACGACCTTTTTCCTGAAGCATGAAATTGATACAGGAGAGGTTATAGATCAGGTCCGTGTACCTATAGCTGATACTGATAATGTGGAGGTTGTTTATGAACGTTTGATGCGTTTGGGAGGTGATTTGGTTTTGAAGACTGTGGATGCTATTCTGGAAGGTTCTGTAAAAACAATTCCACAAGAAGAACTGGCTCAGGTTGGTGAACTTCGTCCTGCTCCAAAGATATTTAAAGAAACCTGTCGTATCGATTGGACAATAGGCGTGAAACGGATCTACGATTTTGTACGTGGTTTATCACCTTATCCAGCTGCATGGACTGAACTTTATCAGGAAGGGACTGATCCTGTTATGCTGAAGATATTTGAAACTGAAAAATTATTCTGTGAACATTCATTGGCTCCGGGTACTATTGTAACCGACTGTAAAACATATTTTAAAATAGCATCGTCTGACGGATATGTGAATGTTCTTTCGTTACAGTTGGCTGGTAAAAAACGTATGGAGATAAATGATTTCTTGCGTGGGTATCGCCATACAGAAAAAGCATATGTGAAGTAATAAAATAAAAAACCATTCAGAACAGCCCGAAAAGAGGGAAGGGGCTGTTGCTGAATGGTGCAGAGATATAAACTTAGAAACAACAAGACTCAATATAACGTGACGGGTTTTGTTCTGTTTGTGTACCTTGAGAGTTTATTTTAACTATCCATTCTGCACGACTGTTTGCCCCGCTGTCATAGATAATCTTAAATCCCTTACATTTAGACTCATCATAATCAGGAATGCTTTCCAGTGTATATGAAACAATTCCCCACAATCTTTCAGAATAAGTATCTCCTTGATTGTTGTGACGGAATTCTACCTGTAGTAACCCATTTTCATCCAGTTGAGTTTCAGAATTTAACACTAGGCTGATTCGGTGGCTGATGTTTGTACTTCCATAATATTCATATTGAATGTTCAGATGTTTCTGACTGATAGAAGCAGCTGTAATTTGAATAGGACTATTGCCAAATACATCTTCTATACCAATTCGTAAGTCATCAGCTTTTTTGGTTAATACTTTGTTTACTCTTACTAGTTCTACCTGCATACCTGTTTTTCCTTCTTTAGTTGTGTTTTCTGTATATTGAAAAACAGCAAGTATTCTTTGCCCCGTAGAATCTGTTTGAGTGGAAGTAATAAATCCGGGGTTAGTCGGAATTAATAATCCATATGAGTCAGATTCTATTGTTATGTCGTTTTCATCTGCATTGACAGTTCCCAGTGTCGGAAAAAAGGTTTCGGGTTCATTATCATCCAGACACGAGGAGAATAATGTGCAGCAGAGTAATATTCCAATAATTTGTTGTAAACAATTTCGTCGCTTCATGGCTGTTGCTTTTATAATCCGTTTATATAACGGATAAATTTACTTTTTACTGCATCTTAAATTGTTAAAAATAATTTAGAATAAAATTTATTTCTCTTTATGTGCAGTATTTTTGCCGCAAGGACATTTCATATTAAAATGCAGATGAAAGCCGATATGTCAGAGGAAGAATTGTCGTTGCAATGCCAACGGGGAGATATGCGGGCACGCCACACGCTGTATGAGCGCTATGGTGGGTCGCTCATGGCTATATGCCTTCGCTATATCGGTGACCGTGAAACTGCAGAAGATATTTTGCATGATGGTTTCTTGCGTATATTTCAATCTATCAAGCAGTTTTCTTATCAAGGTGAAGGCTCTCTCAAAGCTTGGCTTTCGCGGGTGATGGTAAATGAAGCATTAGGGTACTTGAGAAAGAAGAATACGCAAGTGCAGCAAGAGGTATTGATGACTGAAATACCTGATGTTCCTGATACTGATGACAGTGAGTTGGATGATATACCTCGTTCTGTGTTGATGAAGTTTATATCAGAACTTCCTGATGGTTATCGTACAGTATTCAATTTATATGTATTTGAAGATAAAAGTCATAAAGAAATTGCTTCTTTATTAGGGATAACAGAACATACTTCTTCATCGCAGTTCTATCGTGCAAAAAGCTTATTGATAAAGAAAATTAATGAATATAGAAAAAGGAAACTAGAATGAAAGAGGATGATAAATGGGTAGAAAACCTTCGCAATAAACTGGAGGATTATTCTGAACCTCTTCCCGATGCTTTGTGGGAAAGGTTAGAGGAGGAGTTGTCTGCGCCACGCGTCATTCCAATGTGGAGGACACGTCGCTTTGTTGCAGCTGCTGCTGTTTTGGTCGTAGCCGTTTCGTCGTTGACGTTTTGGTTTATAAATTCTCCTACTGCCGATTATATGCGTAGTAATGAGGCGTTGGTTGAAGAATTAGACTTTTCATCAACTCCTGATGATGAGGTTTTATCTTCTTCTGAAAAGATATTTTCATCAGATAATTCAAAAATGGATTTTTCGGATCCGGTCGTAGCGTCTTCTCCGGCTAAAGTCTGTTTGGCGAAAATCGAGACACCTGAAAATCACAATCAGGAGGTTATTGCTGAAAGTGAAATAATGTCTATGAAGGAAGAAGATAAGGTAGAGGATAAGGAACAAGAAACCGGCAGTACGAATTATGAAACTGATAAAAAACGGGCGTATCGTACTTTGGAAGCAGACCGTCGTCAAGTTAAGCGAAACCAGGAAATGCTGGCTATGGGGAAAAGTGAAAAGGACCGTAAGTGGTCGGTTGGTTTGTCTGCAGGAAATACTCCTTATTCTTCATCTCGCTCATTTGGAGGTATGAGCCGTCTGAATAGTCGGTCGCTTTATGCTACTCCTATAAATATGGGAGCCGTTTCTGAAAGTGATGAACAGACTGCTTATAGTCAGGTATTGCTTAATAACCGTGATCGCAGTTCTACTACAGATGTGAAGCATAAAATGCCGGTAACAGTAGGTCTCTCGATAAAGTGGAATATTACTCGCGAATGGGCATTGGAAACAGGAATGAATTATACAATGCTTTCTTCGGAATTGCATTCCGGTTCAGGTTCATATATCGAAGAACAACAGAAATTGCATTATATAGGAATTCCTTTAAAAGTACATCGCTCAATATGGAATAATCGTTGGTTTTCATTTTATGCATCAGCCGGTGGAATGGTTGAAAAATGTGTATCAGGAAGTATGGATGCTGTATATGTAAACGGAAACTCAAATCGTGAAGTTGAACACACTTCGTTAAAAGTTAATCCTTTGCAATGGTCTGTTTCGGCAGCCGCAGGAGCACAGGTGAATTTTACTAAACATTTAGGATTATATGCTGAACCTGGTATTGCATATTATTTTGATGATGGCAGTCAGATTGAAACGATTCGCAAAGAACATCCATTCAATTTCAATCTTCAGTTTGGTTTGCGTTTCAGCTTTGAATAGAGCTGTTTTTGTTGAGCCTTACCTTTTATCTCGATAAAAATACTTATCTTTGTTCTTAGGAATAAGTTTTTAAAGTATGAAGAATGAATTGAAAATATCGCCTTCTCTCTTATCTGCAAATTTTGCTAATCTGAAAGAAGATATCGAGAAGATAAACCATAGTGATGCAGACTGGTTGCATATAGATATAATGGATGGGGTTTTTGTTCCAAATATATCTTTTGGATTCCCTGTCTTGAAATATGTGGCAGAGCTGAGTGAAAAACCATTGGATGTACATTTGATGATAGTGCAACCGGAGAAATTTATTCGAGAGGTAAAAGAACTGGGCACCATGATGATGAATGTGCATTATGAGGCGTGTACTCATTTGCATCGTGTGGTGCAGCAGATAAAGGATGCAGGTATGCGTGCAGGAGTAACGTTGAATCCATCCACTCCGGTGTCAATGCTTACTGATATTATCAGTGATGTGGATATGGTGCTGCTGATGAGTGTTAATCCTGGTTTTGGAGGACAGAAGTTTATTCCTCATACACTGACAAAAGTACGTGAGCTTCGTGAACTGATAGATCGTAGTGGTTCTCAGGCACTGATAGAGGTCGATGGTGGTGTAAATCTGGAAACTGGTTCACAGTTGGTTGAGGCAGGAGCGGATGTGTTAGTTGCTGGTAATGCAGTTTTTAAAGCTCCCGATATGGTTGACATGATTCGTCGTTTGAAGGAGCTAAAATAATAAAATGGTGAGTTCTCGTTTCACATTTTATCCTTTGTTCCGGTTGTCGGTAGCACTGGCAACCGGAATTTTTTTATCTGATGTGTTTGCTTTAGATGGAACTTACTTGTATGCACTTTGTTTTGTTTTTGTTCTGTCTGTTCTTTTGTCTTCTATATTTTACTTTTCGAAGACTTATCGGATTCGTTTCTTGTTTGGGATATCTGTTAGTCTAAGTTTTTTGCTTCTAGGAGGAATACTATTTGTTATATCATTGGAAAATATACATCACGAGTGGGATTCTGATAAAGCGGTGTATGTTGCTTCTGTATGTGATATTCCTCGTGTGAAAGGCAAGACTATTCAGGCAACTGTCAATGTGGAAAAAGTAAAAGATGTTGCTACAGGAAGTTGGAAACTGGTAAATAAGCAGATACTTCTTTATTGGATGCCTGATTCTATGCAACCTCCATTACAATGTGGAGATCGAATGTGCTTTCGTGCACATGTCGGGATGCCTATGTCTGATGCAGATTTTACGGGGTTTGATTATGGACAATATCTTCAGCGACAGGGGATAAGTGGAACGGCAATAGTCTACTCCGGATATTGGCGTAAACTGCTTCAGCCAAGTACTCCAACATTTAAGATGCAGGCTTTGATGCTTCGAGAACAAATCGTTAAAAAGTTTCGTACATGGAATTTGGAAGATGATGTGTTGGCTATAATATCGGCACTTACTGTAGGTGATAAATCAAAACTTACTCGTGAGATAAAAGCTACATACAATGCAGCTGGGGTTAGTCATATTCTTGCGCTTTCTGGTTTGCATATTGGTATACTATCGATGATTCTTTCGTGGCTGTTCTATCCTTTACGGCGGGTTTGTGGCGGAAAATGGATTGCAAGTTTTCTCATTGTCGGACTTTTGTGGGGATTTGCTTTCTTGTCGGGGCTGAGTCCTTCGGTAATAAGGGCGGTCACAATGTTTTCTGCGTATGTGGTAGCTTCTATCTTTTCAGAGGATCGCTTCTCAGGTTTTTCAGCTTTAACTTTGACAGCTTTTATAATGTTGATATACCAGCCCATGTATTTGTTTGATGTCGGTTTTCAGTTATCATTTATGGCTGTATTGGGCATTTTCTTATTTTATCCATTAATTGATAGTTTATTTGTAGTGCGAAATAAAATTGTTGCTTACTTGTGGAACATTATTTCTCTTTCTCTTGCTGCCCAATTAGCAACACTGCCACTTATATTATACTATTTTGGAACGTTTCCGGTTTATTTTTTGCTATCTAATCTTGTTGTTGCTCCAATAGCTGTTTTTATCCTATCGGCTACGCTGCTGGCATTGGCACTTGGGGTGTTTCCTGTAGCCGCAAACTTTGTGGTACAGGGATTGGATTTTGCAGTACGGACTTTGAATGAGGTAATGGAGCAGATACAACATTGGTCGGGAGCACAAATTACATCTGCCTATCTTTCGGTATGGCAGGCATGGTTACTTGCTGTTGCAATAGTAACTTTATGGAGGTATGTTGTCTGTCGTAGTGCACGTAGGCTGATTGTATTTCTACTGACTGTAAATGTTTTGATAGTGTCCTTTTTGTGGAAACAAAGGGAGCTGCCTGATACTTATATTTATTTGTCTCGTGCTGGAGTTTATACCAAATACGACAGAGATATTAATGAGTTGTCTTCTGCATCATGTATCTATAAGGTTAGAGATATTTGTATTGTTTTGGTCGATAATAATAAATGGAGAAAACAAAAGGCACTTTCTCCTTTGCATGTAGATTATGCTTATATATGCCGTGGATTTTATGGTTCTGTAGCTGATCTCAAACGGTTGTTTCAGATAAAACAAGTTGTTTTAGATATTTCGTTAGAAGACTCATATCGGGAAAAATTGAAACGAGAATGTGAATTCTATGGGTTGAATTATATAGATATGTCAGAAAAAGGTTCTTACGCTATTCTTCTGTAGATTAAGAATTAATTTGTATTTTTGCCATTCAATTTAATTCGTTTTTTTATGTTGACAAAAGTTATACTTCAAGCCAATATTGATAAGGTTGCTAAATATTTTGAACGTGCTGACAAGATAGTTATTGTAACTCATGTATCTCCTGATGGTGATGCTTTGGGCTCTTCGTTAGGATTACTTCATTTTCTGGAAACACAAGAGAAAAATGTACATATAATTGTCCCTAATGCTTTTCCTGATTTCTTACGTTGGATGCCTGGAGCAAAAGATATTATCCGTTATGACAAATATTCGGAATTTGCCGATGAACTGATAGCTGAAGCCGACGTAATTTGCTGTTTGGATTTCAATGCTTTATCGCGTATTGACGCAATGGCCAAACCTGTTGCTGCTTCTGCTGGGCGTAAGGTGTTGATCGATCATCATTTGAATCCAGAAGACTTCTGTCGTGTAACTATATCTCATCCTGAGATTTCTTCAACCTCTGAATTAATTTTTCGTTTGATTTGTCGGATGGGTAATTTTGAAGATATAACTCGTGAAGGAGCTGAATGTATTTATACTGGTATGATGACTGATACGGGAGGATTTACTTATAATTCGAATAGCCGTGAGATTTATTTTATCATTAGCGAATTATTATCGAAAGGTATCGATAAGGATGAAATTTACCGTAAGGTCTTCAATACATATTCGGAAGATCGTTTACGCCTTATGGGGTATATTTTATATGATAAAATGCAGGTCTTCCCTCGCTTTCATGCTGCATTGATATGGCTTACCAAAGATGAGCAGAGTAAGTTTCATTATGTGAAAGGAGATACTGAAGGATTTGTCAATATTCCACTGCAGATGAAAGGAGTTTGTTTTTCAGTTTTTCTCCGTGAAGATACTGAAAAAAATATGATAAAGGTATCATTGCGATCTGTAGGAACCTTCCCTTGTAATAAAGTCGCATCCGAATTTTTTAACGGAGGTGGACATCTGAATGCTTCTGGTGGAGAATTCTATGGAACGATGGATGAGGCTATTGAACTGTTTAAGCAGGCATTGGTGAAATATGAGGACTTGCTTAATAAGTAAAATCAGGAATTGATTTGGACTATATATTTCTTTTTTAAGCAGATCATAGAATATACTGTCATAATTCAGTCTTAAAATGAAACTTAACTTTAAATGAAAATATGAAAAAACTAAAAGTACTGGTTTGGAGTATGTGTCTTGTGTTAGGGGCATGTGCAGTGAAGCCGACTACTGAAGTGTATACGTCGGAAAGAGGAACACAGTGGGAATGGAATAAAGGTACAATTGTCGTGCATACACCAGAAAGACCTGCTGGTCAGAAAAGTGTATTGGGACTGACTGTACCCAAAATGGACGTCGTTCGTGTTGGTTTTGTTGGGCTAGGTATGAGAGGACCTGGTGCTGTTGAACGTTTTACACATATTCCCGGTACTCAGATTGTTGCCTTATGTGATTATGAGCAGAAACGCGCAGAAGATTGCCAGAAATACTTGAAGGCAGCATCTTTGCCTAAAGCTGCTATTTATTCAGGTGAGAAAGGCTATGAAGAGTTGTGTAAACGCGATGACATCGATCTGGTTTATATAGCTGCCGACTGGCTACATCATTTTCCTGTTGCAAAATGTGCCTTGGAGCATGGTAAGAATGTTGCTGTAGAAGTTCCTTCAGCTATGAATCTGAAAGAATGCTGGGCTTTGATCAATTTGAGTGAAACAAGTCGTAAACATTGCTTTATTTTGGAGAACTGCTGTTATGACTGGTTTGAGATGAATACCTTGAATATGGCTCAGCAGGGAGTGTTTGGTGAGGTAATTCGTGCGCAGGGAGCTTATATCCATAATTTGGAAGCTTTTTGGGATTATTACTGGAAAAACGGTAAAGAGGATAAGTTAGGATGGCGTCTGGATTATAATATGAGACATCGTGGTGATGTGTATGCTACTCACGGACTTGGTCCTGTAGCACAGGCTCTTGACATTCATCGTGGCGATCGTATGGCGACATTGGTGGCTATGGATACAAAGTCGGTAGTAGGTAAGTCTTTGGTGGAAGAGCGTACAGATTCTGTATGCAATAACTTTCGTAATGGTGACCATACGACAACGCTGATTCGTACTGCTAAAGGAAAAGTTATCGAGATACAGCATAATGTAATGACTCCACAACCTTATAACCGTTTATATCAACTGACTGGTACAAAAGGCTTTGCTAACAAATATCCGGTTGAAGGATATGCACTTGACGCTAAACAATTGGCAGCTTCGGGAGTACAACCTAAATTGGACGATCTTAGCTCACATGGCTTTTTGCCGCAAAAGGAAATGGAAGCTTTGGTAGAAAAATATCAGCATCCTATTCTGAAAAAATATGGAGAGATGGCAAAAGAAGTTGGTGGACATGGAGGTATGGATTTTATTATGGACAGTCGTCTTGTGTACTGCCTTCAGAATGGATTGCCATTGGATATGGATGTATACGATTTGGCTGAGTGGTGCTGCTTGGCTGAGTTGGGAGAACTATCTATGGATAACGGTTGTGCTGCTGTAGAATTTCCTGATTTTACACGTGGAGAGTGGAATGTAGTAAAAGGTTATAAGCATGCGTTTGCTAGTCCTGAGGACGAAGCTGCAACTGCTAAAAAAGCCGCTGAAATTACTGCAAAACTGAAACAGCAGGGAGCAAAAGAATGGGCAAATAACGAATAATCAAGATAGCGTGAACTGATGGAGATTTTAACTAGCATAATTTCTCATTTCCCCGAGGCTGGTGAAGTGAAAAAAATAAGTCCGTTGACTTCCGGTTTAATAAATAAGACTTATCTCGTGCAGACACTTGATGATTCTGCCTCTGATTATATATTACAGTGCATCAATCATCAAGTCTTTACTGATGTTGATATGCTTCAGCATAATATAGAAGTTGTAACAGCTCATATCCGTAAAAAGTTAGAAGAAAAACAGACAAAAGATATAGATAGGAAAGTGCTTCGCTTTTTGAAGTCGGATACCGGGAAGACATATTATTTTGATGGCGAAAAATATTGGCGGATGTGTGTCTTTATTCCGGATTCCCGTACACTGGATGCTGTTACCCCAGAATCTTCTTATCTGGTAGGCTTGAAGTTTGGTGAGTTTGAGGCAATGCTTACAGATTTGCCAGAACCATTGGGGGAAACGATTCCTGATTTTCATAATATGAAATTTAGGATGCAGCAATTGCGTGAAGCTGTGCAGAAAGATGCTGTAGGACGTATGGAAAAAGTACGTTGTCTCGTGGATGAGATAGAGCGTGATGCTGATGAAATGTGTTGTGCAGAACGTCTGTTTCAAGAAGGAAAATTACCAAAACGTATTTGCCATTGTGATACGAAAGTAAGCAATATGTTGTTTGATGATAAAGGGGAGGTATTATGCGTAATCGATTTGGATACAGTTATGCCAAGTTTCGTATTTTCCGATTTTGGTGATTTTTTGCGTTCAGCAGCTAATACAGCTCCTGAGGATGAGCCGGATTTGAATAAAATACATTTTAAATTCGATATATTCAAGCATTTTGCTAAAGGGTATATTGAGTCTGCTAAACATTTTCTGACTCCTTTGGAAATCGAACTATTGCCTTATGCTGTGACTTTGTTCCCATATATGCAGGCTGTACGTTTTTTGGCTGATTATATTAATGGTGATACTTATTATCAGATTAACTACGCCGAGCACAATTATGTACGTGCATTGGCACAATATAAATTGTATAAAGAAACGAAAAAAAATGTGCCTGAGATGAAGGCTTATATAGAGACATTGGTAAAGTCATGATTTATTGATTGCTTATAAGTATATCAATGTGTGTTAAGGGCTGTTAATGCACTGTTGCCTTTTGAAATATATGAAGCAATTTGCTATTTTTGCGCCATAAATGATATGAAAATGAAAAAGATAAAACTGTTTTTTGCGGTATTCTGCACACTGGTCTTCTGTTTGCAAAGTTGTGATAACGGTAAGACTTATGCTGAGATGAAGGAGGAAGAAGCTGATGCTATCAACGCTTGGATTCTGAATCATAATTATCAGGTAATTAGCGAGAAAGATTTCTATAATCAGGATACAATTACGAATGAGAATCAGTTCGTATTGTTCGAAGAAAGTGGTGTCTATATGAATATCCTGCAGCAAGGGGAAGGAGATTCCAAATTGGCTGATGGATATTATGAAATAGCATCCCGTTACATAGAAGTTGCTATTCAAACTCGTGATGAGATGTTTAGCGCCGGTGATACACTTTCTGGAAATATGAATTTGTATAATTACCCTCGTTATATGCCTAACTCAAGTTGGAGTTTATCGCAGTATATGCTTTATCCAGAGGTATATAAATTGACGATAAGTGGTACATCATATTCGGCTGCATTTACTGAAAGCTATCAGATGTATTCTATTTATGGTACGACCTCAGTTCCTTCAGGATGGTTGATTCCATTAAAATATATCAAACCATCTCGTACCGTATCTTCTGATAAAGTAGCACGTGTACGTTTGATTGTTCCTCATGGACAGGGAACAAGTCAGGCTTCACAATATGTTTATCCTTGTTATTACGAAATTACATACAATTTAGGTAAATAATGACACTTATTAAATCTATATCAGGTATCCGAGGAACGATCGGAGGAAAAGCGGGGGAAGGATTAAACCCACTGGATATCGTAAAATTTACTTCTGCTTATGCGACTTTGATTCGTCGTACTTCAACAGTGAAAAGTAACAAGATTGTTGTAGGACGTGATGCTCGTATTTCTGGCGAGATGGTAAAGAATGTAGTTTGTGGTACATTGATGGGAATGGGTTTCGATGTAGTGAACATCGGTCTGGCTTCAACTCCTACTACAGAACTGGCTGTTGCAATGGCTGGTGCATGCGGAGGTATTATTCTTACTGCAAGTCATAATCCCAAACAGTGGAATGCATTGAAACTGTTAAATGAGCATGGAGAATTCTTAAATGCAGCAGAAGGTGAAGAGGTGCTTCGTATTGCAGAAGCGGAGGCTTTTGAATATGCTGATATTGATCATATTGGTTCTTATGTAGAAGATAATACATATAATGAGAAGCATATTGAAAGTGTATTAGCTTTGAAATTAGTTGATGTAGAAGCTATACGACGTGCGAATTTCCGCGTAGCAATAGATTGTGTTAATTCTGTAGGTGGTATTATTCTTCCAGAATTGCTTCATCGCTTAGGAGTACAGCATGTAGAAAAGTTGTATTGTGAACCTACGGGAAATTTCCAGCATAACCCAGAGCCTCTTGAGAAGAATTTGGGAGATATCATGAATCTGATGAAGGGCGGAAAGGCAGATGTGGCATTTGTTGTTGATCCGGATGTAGACCGTCTTGCTATGATCTGTGAAGATGGAACGATGTATGGTGAAGAATATACATTGGTAACTGTTGCCGATTATGTTTTGAAGCATACGCCAGGAAATACAGTTTCTAATTTGAGTTCTACACGTGCTTTGCGTGATGTAACCCGTAAATATGGTATGCAATATAATGCAGCTGCAGTGGGTGAAGTGAATGTAGTTACGAAGATGAAAGAAACAAATGCTGTAATCGGTGGTGAAGGAAATGGTGGGGTGATCTATCCGGAATCACATTATGGACGTGATGCACTGGTTGGAATTGCTCTTTTCTTAAGTCATTTGGCACATGAAGGCAAAAAGGTTTCTGAGTTGCGTGCTTCTTATCCCAATTATTATATTGCTAAGAACCGTATTGATCTTACACCGCAAACTGATGTTGATGCAATATTGGCAAAAGTGAAAGATCTCTATAAAGCAGAGGAGATAAATGATATAGACGGTGTAAAGATTGATTTCCCGGATAAATGGGTTCATTTACGTAAGAGTAATACAGAACCGATTATTCGTGTCTATTCAGAGGCTGCGACAATGGAAGCTGCTGATGAATTAGGAAAACAGATTATGGATATCGTATATAGTTTAGCGAAATAAAAGCGAAGGAAAAAGTGTGATGCGAATTTTCGTGTCACACTTTTATTTTGTCAAGAAGAATAAGATTATCTATATAAAAATAAAAAAGACACCCAGGAGTGGAAGCCTCCCAAATGCCTTATATCTGCGCTTTTAAGCTTTGTAGCGGGACCCGGGATTGAACCGGGGACCTCATGATTATGAATCATGCGCTCTAACCAGCTGAGCTATCCCGCCA